>ERZ832522.1933-NODE-1933-length-26564-cov-4.806820_pt1 | contig 26564 bp, 27 predicted proteins | sample MGYA00519951_ERZ832522 | MGnify/ENA primary metagenome ERZ832522 (study PRJEB31850, sample SAMEA3708728) | human gut metagenome | biome: human gut; feature: human-associated habitat; material: faeces | place: China | collected 2014 ... | reverse complement strand
TTTGATGTGGTATCGTGCGGCGCTCTGCTTGCATTATAAAAGAAACGCCGCAATTCTGCAAGGAGGCCCCAGCATAGGGACGACCATCCTTTACATAGTTTGGAACAGGGGGTGTTATCATGCTGTCTCCGGCCATTTATTTGCTTTTGAACGGTCTGTTTTTCACCCTGCGCCTGTCAGGTGGGGGCGGGTCCTTTCCACGTCCCCTGAAGGCGGAGGAGGAGCGGGAATATTTGCAGCGCTGGGCCCAGGGGGATTTAGAAGCTCGCAACAAGCTGGTGGAGCACAATCTGCGCCTGGTGGCCCACATCGTGAAAAAGTACTACTCCCAGACCGGAGACCAGGAGGACCTGATCTCCATTGGCACCATCGGGCTTATCAAAGGAATTTCGACGTTTAAAGCGGATAAAAATGTGAGGTTGGCGACTTATGCCAGCAGGTGTATAGAAAATGCTATCCTAACACAACAGAACAAACGAAGGTTGAAGTAGCAAAACAGGCACCTTTTGATGCAAAATGGCATCTGCTGGTGCAAGTGGAAGTCCGCTGCTACATTCTGATTTCCAATGTATCGGGTGCAGTAAAAGTAGCCCCGCTGCAAATTCTTCAATTTCCGGTGGTGCTGCCGCACAAGTTTCAGGATACAGAATAACCGAGCAGACTGGTCTTGATCATCAGTCTGCTCGGTTTCCTATCAGGTTAACGTTCACGAGAAATCGGCGGATATATTATGCTTGTTCCTTCAGATGCTTCACTACTGCATCTACCAGCTCCAATTTTTGCTCCGTGGAACAGGGCAACTTCAAGATGTTCTTCAGTGCCTGCTCTGCCTGAAATTTTGCTAGCTCATGGGCAAGTTCCTTTTGCGCTTGCTCTGACTTGGGATAGATAAGAAATACTTCCATTGTTGCCCTCCTTCCCCGAGCGTTTGATGCTTAACTCTATGTGCGTTTTCCGATGCATATGCCGTGTCTGAATATTCCCAGACTTCAAATTCAGCAGGTAGACCTCCTTCTACATAAACGAAAGAGCTCTTCAGAATAAATGTAGAAAAAGAGGGCCTTTTGACCACCCCAACGGGATGAAATTATTCTAACGATTGACTATGCAGGAAAATAGGGGGAAAAAGAGACAGCCCAGTTGCATTTTACTCTGCAACCGGGCTGCTCTCTTTTAATAATCTCTGCGTCTTTGCGCAGCCGTCCACACCGCCGCCACCCAGCAGCGACTCGTTGGCAGCGTTGACGATGGCGTCAACCTTCATTTTCGTAATGTCGTTTCTCACAACTTGGAGCGGCATAATTTTCACATCCTCTTGATTTCCGTTTGAATCTATTGCAGTAGAACCGGTTTTACTACAGGCACAATAACCATTGCTTTCATGGTACAAAATCATTGCGGGTGTCCTACTGATTTAAGCATAGTTCTTCTGTTTATTATCAGTTTACGCTAAAAGATAAATAAAATCAAACATTTGAACTGCACCCCATCTGTTAGATAGTATATCATACTGCCTAACAAATAGGGCGCAGTTCATTTTGCTAGACTTTCTCGACAGGCTGAAAGGAGAAACTGCGATTGCAGTTTCTCCTTTTTATGTCGGCGGCAGGGAAAATGATAACTTTTACAATATACTTGCACATGCTCACCCGGACAGTTCCCGAATCTCCTCCTGAATGAGTTTTCCGGCAGCGGTGGCAAGCTGGTCCATCCGTTGGATACGGACCAGATCCTGCCCATAGATCGTCCGTGCATCGGGGGCGCTGGCGTTCTCGCCCATAAAGACGGCAGCGACCCGGACGCCCTGCTGCCGCAAAGCACGAACCTCCTCGGCGGTGTCCTGCACGCCTGCCTCGCCATCGTAGCTGCGGCTGAGCGGTACCTTGCCGGTGGGGAGAATTTTGCGGCTGTCATCCGGGCTGGCATCGGTCAGCAGGATCAGCAGATGCCGATCCGCCGGAGCGGTATCCAGTAGCTTTCCTGCCATGCGCAGCGCCAGTCCGTCCCGATTCCAGCCGGCAGCAAAGTAATTGAAAATTTTTCTTTCCGCGTTTTTCTCGCTGAAATCCTTGAGAATCCGCACGACCGTATAACCGCGCAGACTGCAGAAGCTGCTGACACGGACAGGAATCCCGCAGGCGGCTAGACTGCGGGTCAGAATGTAGCCTTGCGCTGCGATAGTCTCCTGACAGTGCAGGCGTGAGGCTGAACCGTCCAGCAGTAAATCCACCGTAAAGCCGGGATTGTTTTCCTCCTCGCTGCGGAGAAATACCTTTCCGTCCTTCAGTACCGGAAGCCGCCAGATGCGCTGACTATCGACATGTCCCTGTCGGGCGGAAACGGCATCCGGCTGCTGCTGCACCTGCATGCAGTTGCGGATGTGCTCGGTCAGCCGCAGGATGGAGCTTTGATACAGGTCATTGTTTTTGAGAAAATCTGCACGGTTCCGTTCGGCCTGTTCGGCCGCCTGATCGAAAAGGTGCTGCACATCGGCACGCATGGTTTTGCCTTGCGCCGTCTCAACGCGGGTAAACCAGAGGTGACAGCCGAGATGGTTTCCGGTGCAGAGCCGCTGTTCGATCAGCGCCAGCTCCCGCGGGGGATACAGACTGCGGCCGAAACAGCCTTCCACGTAATCCCGATCCTCATTTTCGCGGTCGCCGGATTCCAACTGCGCGCGCAGCGCATTGGACGCCCGCACCATTCCGTTTTCGCCGGCCGCCGCAGAGCGGTCAATGGCCAGATCGTCGGTGCGGACCATTTCGGTCGTGAACAGCTTGGTCAGCAGCGGTACCCATCGCTCCCCGAAATGGAGGGTGAACGGCTTTTTTGCATGGGCAGTGCCGTCAAAGCGCAGATATTTCCGGAAGGCTGTCCGTACTGCCACTGTCAGTTCCTCACCGCTCAGCGCATGGTCACTGCCCGATCGTCTGCGGTTTTCGTATTATCGGTGGTATCTGCTCAATCCCAAGCTGCTGATCTGCTTTTTCCCGTTCGCGGGACAGGAATCGGCGCATCACAAGATGATTATTGATATGCTGGTGCCGTGCGCGCGGCGCGGCATGGCGGTCTGGATCATCTCCTCCGGCATTGACGCCATCTGCGAAAAAACCGATAACGAAGAGTTTCTGCGCCGTCTGCGCTACATCAAGGAATGATGTGTGCAGGCGGCGTTTTTCTTATCCAATCTGCACGACAGCCGACCTCCGACTTTGTGGGAATTCCATATTGTGACAATCTGCGGAAACCGATATAATAGAACTGTAAAAGCATAGGAAACAAAGCGGCATTCGATCAGCGTCAATACTCCTCCGGATGCCGCTTTCCGCAACAGTCGGAAAGGAGGGACTGTTATGACCGAACTGATGCTGAAGCTTGCCGCGTTCCTTGCGATGGTGATTGACCATGCGGCGGCGTGCCGTCTGGACAGGGTGTTTTTTCCGGCGTTTAGCAAGGTGTATATGATTTCCAGAGCAATCGGACGCATGGCGTTTCCGATTTATACCTTCTGTCTGGTCGAAGGATTCCGCCACAGCCATGATCTCCGCCGATACGGCGGGCGTCTGCTGCTGCTCGGGGTCATCTCGCAGCTTCCGTATGCGTTTACGCTCAACCGCTGGTATCTCGAGCCCGCGTTCGGAGAGGTATTTCCCGCCGATCCGAGTCGGGCGTTCCGAAACTTAAATATTCTGTTTACGCTGTTTATCGGGCTGGTTCTGCTGGTTTTCTTCCATAAAAAGCCGCTGGCGCGGGTGATTCAGTCCAAAGGGTTTGCGGTGTTCCTGCTCGCCTGCGGCGGCTTCGCGGTCTATACGGCGGAGCCGGAGTTTGACTCGCGTTTCCGCCGGCTGTGCACCGTGCTGCTCCTTGCCTCGGCAATCGCGGTCGCGCTGCTGCACGTTTGGCGAAAGCGCCTTGCCCTGCGGGATTGGCTCGCGCGGTTTGCGGTGCTCGTGTTTGCTGTGCTGCTGTTTGAGCGGTATCCGCTTGCGCATCTCCGGTGCAACATCGACTACGGTGTATGGGGAATTTTGCTGATTTTGTGCCTGTCGTATGCCGAGAGCCGATGGAGCCGCGCGCTTGTTGTTTTACTCTGGGGTGCGCTGTTTTATTCCTCGCTCGGTATGCCGGATTGGGGTTCGATCCGCGGCACGGCGGCGGCAGCGCTCCTTCTGCTGCTGTACAACGGCGAGCGCAGCCGGAAACCGCACCCGAAGCTGAACAAAGCCTTTTATGCGGCGTATCCGCTGCACCTCGTGGTGATCTGGGCGATGGTGATTGCAGCGAAAGGTCCGCTGACGCAGCTCAAGCTGTTGAAGTATTATTTGTAAATCGCAAAAAACAGACCGACAGAGTGAATGTCGGTCTGTTTTTTGCAGGCTTTAAGCAGAAATTTTGTATTCTGATTTTGGCTTCGGTTCCTTGCGCGAGTTCCGTCCGCGCCTTATCAGTATGCAAAATTTATTCGCAAATCGCTCTTGTTCAATTATACGGTATTGCCTTTACAATTTACCTTTTCTACATACGCCGGAAACCCGGCTGCAGCCTAATGCGCAACCGGGTTTCCGGATAAACTGTTCATGATTCTTCGTTTCTTGCGGATTCAATATCCTGCAGAAGCTGTTTCTGCGTATCATCGAACAGCAGGCGCTTGTTATGCGCGAAATACGCATCGCACCCGAAGTTCTGGATAAACCACGAGGTAAACCAGTTCGCGGTCAGCTCGGTAGCGAACAGCACCAACTCCTGCGAGTCCGGAATGGCGGCATCGAGGAAGGCAAATGCGTTGGCCAGTTCGGTGTCGGTCTTGTCTGCGGCGGCCGCGCGTGCGTTCACATCGGCGGAGAAAAGCGCCTTCAGACGGTCAAACTGCTGCTCCTCGGGTACTTTTTCGAGTGTGAGCGCCTGCCGGTAGGCATCCAGACGCTCCACCTCACGGGAGGCGACATAGAGCGCGTCCTTGTCGGACGAGCCGCCGTTTCGCTTGTCTGCAAGCGCGGCACGTTTTTCATCCAGCAGGGAAGCGATGGCTTTTTCGCCTTCGCGGATGGCGAGCAGGTCGGCGTGAAGCGCATCGGTCAGTGCATCCAGACGGTACGCGTCACGGGCACCGTCCGCCAGCCGGCTCAGCAGCAGACCGAGTACGCCCAGCTTTTCGTCAAACGGCGCGTCCCGCAGTTCGGAAGCGCGAACCGGCTCCCAGGTGCCGGAAAGCAGCTCATCCACGCGGTAAACCTGCTTGTATTTGTTATAAAGCTGCAGATAATTCGCAAAATCGCTTGCCACCTGCGGCAGCTGCAGATACTGCTCCACAACCTGACGATCAACCGGAATACCCAGCGACTCGTACACCTGCATCAGCTCGGACAAATCCTCCCAGCCGCGCGCAGTGACGAACTGCAAGCCATCGGCGGTGGCCTCCACGCGGTAGAAATGCTCGCGCCGGATCTCGAGATAGGACAGAATCGCGCCGTGGATGCCGCGTCGGTACGCATACTCCTTCCACACGCCGAAATCCTCTTCGATGTCGATTTTTTTGACGCGATCGAGTGTTACCACGTCAAATTCCCGCACGGATTTGTTGTATTCCGGCGGATTTCCGGCCGCTACGACCACCCATCCTGCAGGCAGCTGCTGGTTGCCGAAGGTCTTGCACTGCAGAAACTGCAGCATCATCGGTGTGAGTGTCTCGGAAATGCAGTTAATCTCATCGAGGAACAGAATGCCCTCTTTGACGCCCGTGCGTTCCATTTCGCGGTACACCGAAGCGATAATCTCGCTCATTGTGTAGGCGGTGATGGTGCGTTCCTCGCCGCCGAGCATCACCTTGTCGATGAACGGCAGACCGAGCGCGGACTGGCGCGTGTGGTGCGTCAGCGTGTAGGAGACAAGGCCGACGCCGGTCTCCTCGGCAATCTGCTGCATAATCTGCGTTTTGCCGATGCCCGGAGGTCCCATCAGCAGGATTGGCCGCTGCCGAATCGGCGGAATGCGATACGCGCCGAATTCATCGGTCGTGAGATACGCCTTGAGCGCGTTTTTGATTTCGTTTTTTGCTCTCTTTATGTTCATGATAGTTCCTCGAATCACTCAAATTGATCCAGAAAATTATGTTTACCGTTCGCATCGCGCCAGCCGAGCAGCTTGGCGGTATCGACGTTCTTGACCGCGTTGAAGATATTCGCTTCGATCTGCGGGTTGTTTGCCGCGAGAGACGCGATCAGCTGCTTGATTTCCGCGCGTTTGGTGTCGCTTTCCAGCTTTTTTGCCGGACAGTCGCACGGCAGAAAGGTCAGACCGCAATATTCCGCCCAGTCAATGACACTCTGCTCGCGCGTGAAATACAGCGGACGGATCAGCTCCATGCCCTCGTAATTCTTGGCCTTGACGCGCGGCAGCATGGCCTGCACCTGACCGCCGTAGATCAGTCCCATCAGCACGGTGCCGATGGCATCATCGTAGTGATGACCAAGCGCGATTTTATTGCAGCCGCGCTTGCGTGCTTCGGTGTACAGATAGCCGCGCCGCATTTTTGCGCACAGAAAGCAGGGGTGCTCGGCAGAGTGTACCCCTGCCACGCGCAGTACGTCGGTGTCGAAAATTTCGAGCGGGATGTCCAGTCGTTTTGCGTTTTCCTCGAGGTGCCTGCGGCCCTCCGGCGCATAGCCCGGGTCCATTGCAAGGAACACGAGATCAAAATCCACTGTGTGCTGCAAATCCTGCAGCAGCAGTGCCAGCAGCATAGAATCCTTGCCGCCGGAGATGCACACCGCAACCTTATCGCTCGGTTTTACCAGTCCATATGCTTTTACCGCGTCCACGAACGGCTTGCGCAGTGTACGCACAAATTCGCTTTGCAGCGTTCTTTTTATCTCTTTTGCAGTCATTTTGCGCCCTTCTTATGCTGAAAATGATAGGTGATACGGGCAAGAATACTGTCCGGCGCGAAATGCCGCGCCAGTGTCATGGCCTTCATGGCTGCACCCGGAACGACAACTGCCTTGCCTGCAAACAGGCCGTCAACAGCTTCGCGCGCCACACGCTCTGCCGACAGACCGGAGAGCGAAAACCGCACGCCTGCGACCTTGTTGAACTCGGTGTCCACCGGTCCCGGACAGAGGGCGCACACACGCACCGGAGAGCCGGCGCGGCGCAGCTCCTCGCGCAAGGCTTCTGTCAGGCGCAGAACATAGTTTTTGGTGGCGTAATAGGTCGCCATCAGCGGTCCCGGCAAAAATCCCGCCGAGGACGACACGTTGAGAATGTAGCCGCGTCCGCGCTGCACAAAATCCCGCACAGCCAGCTTGGTGAGAATGTGTACGGCACGCACGTTGGTGTCGATCATGCGCAGTTCTTCATCCAGATCGGCGGTGACAAACTCGCCGAACAGGCCAAAACCCGCGTTGTTGATCACGACCTCCAGTTCCTCGCTCTGTACCGCCTCGTACAGCAGGCGGCATTCCTGCTCGTCCGACACGTCCGCCGCGATGACGCGGCACGGTACCGGCAGCTCTGCCGCCAGTTCGCGCAGGCGTTCCTCTCTGCGGGCGCACAGGATCAGCTCGTAGCCGCGTGCCGCCAGCAGGCGCGCCATTTCGCGTCCCAGTCCAGAGGACGCACCCGTGATGAGTGCTTTCATGCAAATTCCCTCCGTTTTGCTCTGATATTCATATACTATATAGTATCATGATGCGTTGTCCGCGTCAATTCATGCCGTTCGTCACATTCTGTACAAATTTGCGGCTGGTTACGGGTTTACCCCGATTTCGCTTTTCAATAAGATGGGAGAATGGTATAATAATGATGAAGTATGACAGCTTATTTTTACAATGGATAATTTTCGCCAGAAGCCGAAGATAGGAGGGGCGAATATGAAAAATAAAGAAGCAGACACCGAATTGGAATCCAGACTGTTGGAAATTCTGGTGCACCCATGCCGCATTGAGGACATCCGGCGCGAGCTGCCGAATGCAGGCAAAAACAATCTCAAAAACGCGCTGGACGCGCTCATTGCGGACGGCAGGGTGATGAAAAATAAGAAAAACCGCTTTGCGGTCTCCGCGCACTACGGCTGTGTGGCCGGAACCTATCTGGCTACCGAGCGGGCATTCGCGTTTGTCGCGCCGGATTATCCGGAGGGCGAAGCCAAGCCGGATGATCTGTTCATCCCGCCGAATGCGTCCGGCGGTGCGTGGCACGGCGACCGCGTGCTCGTCAAGGTGAGTGAGCGCAAGAACAACCGCGGCCGCAAGGAAGCAACCGTTATCCGCGTGCTGGGACGCGCCGGCAAGGAGCTGACCGGCGAACTCGTGCAGCGCGGCAAGGCATTTTTCGTGCAGCCGACCTCGAAAAAGTATCCGGAGATCGCGGTGGACAAGCATGACCTCGGCGAAGCCGCCGTCGGTGACTGCGTGGCTGTTTCAATCTCGCACTACGGCGATGAGCAGTTTATGCCGCAGGGCGTTGTCCGCGCGGATTTGGGCGAAAGCGGCACGATGGAGGCCGCTATCGCGGCTGTTCTGCACGAAAACGGCGTGTATGATGTATTCCCGAACGAGGTGCTCGAGCAGGCGCTCGCCATTCCGCAGGAGGTCGATATGGGCACCGCCGGCAAGCGGCTCGATCTGCGCGACAAGCTGATCTTTACCATCGACGGCGATGACGCGAAGGACTTTGACGACGCGGTTTCGCTCGAAAAGATGGAAAACGGACACTATCTGCTCGGCGTACACATCGCGGACGTGAGCCATTACGTCACGCCGGATTCACCGCTTGACGCCGAGGCGTTCCGCCGCGGCACGTCGGTTTATTTCCCGGGACACGTTGTGCCGATGCTGCCGTTCGCACTGTCCAACGGCATCTGCTCGCTCAACCCGAAGGTGGACCGTCTGGCGTTCTCCGCGCTGATGGAGGTCGATAAGGACGGCCGCCGGTATGGTGCGAAATTTGCCAAGTCGGTCATCTGCTCCAAGGCCCGTATGACCTACAACAAGGTCAACAAAATCCTCGCGGGGGACAAGGGGCTGCGCGAGGAATACGCCTTTCTGGTCGAGACTGCCGAGACGATGAACAATCTGGCGCACGCGCTGTACAAGCGCCGCATTGAGCGCGGCGCACTCGAGCTGGACATTCCGGAGGCGGAAATCCGCGTGGACGAGAACGGCAAGCCGGTTGAAATCCGGTTCCGTGAACGCGGCGAGAGTGAAAAGCTGATTGAGGAATTCATGCTGCAGGCCAACGAAGCGGTTGCCGAGTATATGTGCAAGCGCGAGCTGCCGACCGTCTACCGTGTGCACGAGAATCCCGATCCGGACAAGCTGCGCGTGTTTGCGTCGTTTGCGCGTCCGTTCGGCTACCGCATCGACCCGTCCAAGCCGGAGGATACGGCGCAGTTCCAGACCGTGCTGCGCGGCGCAAAGAACGACCCGAAGCAGCGCGTGCTGCCGACGCTTCTGCTGCGCTCGCTGGCGCGTGCCCGCTACGCGGATGAGTGTATTGGGCATTACGGTCTGAAGGCGAAGTTCTACCTGCACTTTACCTCGCCAATCCGCCGTTATCCCGATCTGGTGGCGCACCGCATGCTGCAGAAGGCACTGCTCGGCGAAGAATTTACCGCGGCAGACGAAACGATGTGCGAGGAAGCCGCAGACCAGTCCACAAACCGTGAACAGGCTGCCGACAACTGCGAACGCGACATCGACAAGCTGTATATCGCGTCCTATATGCAGCAGTTTATCGGTGAGGAATTTGACGCGGAGGTTTCCGGCGTGCAGTCGTTCGGCGTGTTCGTTGCGCTGGAAAACGGCTGTGAGGGTCTGATTCGTGCAGAGCTGATGACCGGCGACTTCTACCAGTACGACGAGGAGCACATGGCGATGGTTGGCCGCCACACCGGCAAGCGGTTTACGATTGGCACGCCGATGCGTGTCAAGCTGCTTGCCGCAAGCGACACCACCGGTCAGATCGACTTTGCACCGGCAGACGGCTCGCTTCCGGTTTCGGAAAAGCTGGATCGTCCGCGCCGTGAGGACACCGACCGTGCTCCGAGAGGTAATCGCGCGGAGCGCCGCCGTCACAGCGGCAAGGGACGCGGCGGCAAGCCCGGCAAGGGCAAAAAGCCGCCCACGCGCAAGAGAAGATAAGGCAATACCGCATAATTGAACAAGAGTGATTTGCGAGTAAATTTTGCGTACTGACGAGGCACAGTTTTGCGGTAATACTTGATGTATTACCGTGAAACTGCAACAAAGTCAGGACACAAAATTTCCGCAAAGCACCGCAGTCTTAATTATGCGGTGTTGCCATAAGTATAGGAGAGAATCTTTTATGTCCAATAAAGTAACCGTTGCTGCGATTCAGATGACCTACGGTCTGGAAGAAGCCTGCGAAAAGGTCCGCGAAGCGGCATCTCAGGGTGCGCAGATCATTCTGCTGCCCGAACTGTTTGAAAACTGGTATTTCTGCCAGGAAAAAAGCTACGAGAACTACCATTTAGCGACAACACTCGAGGAAAATCCGGCGGTCCGCGAGATGCAGACCATTGCCCGTGATTTCAAGGTCGTCATTCCGGTCAGCTACTACGAGCGGGTCGGCGAGACCACGTTCAACACGGTGGCTGTTATTGACGCGGACGGCACGATCATGGGTCAGTACCGCAAGACCCACATTCCGGATGACCATTTTTATCAGGAAAAGTTCTATTTTACGCCCGGAAATACCGGCTTCAAGGTCTGGGATACGGCTTATGCGAAAATCGGCGTCGGTATCTGCTGGGACCAGTGGTTCCCGGAATCCGCGCGCTGCATGGCGCTGCAGGGCGCTGAACTGCTGTTCTACCCGACCGCCATCGGTTCCGAGCCGATTCTCGACTGCGATTCCATGCCGCACTGGCGGCGCTGCATGCAGGGTCACGCGGCGGCGAACATTATGCCGCTGATCGCGGCAAACCGCATCGGCACCGAGACCGTCAAGCCGACCGAGGATAACCAGCACCAGTCGTCCTCGCTGACGTTCTACGGCTCGTCCTTCATCGCGGATGAAACCGGCGCGCTTGTCGAGCAGGCTGACCGCGAAAACGCAGGCGTGCTGACGCATACGTTTGATCTGGATGAAATCCGTGAGATGCGCCGTTCGTGGGGTGTCTACCGCGACCGGAGACCGGAAATGTATGGTGCAATGCGCGGCTACGGTTTATAAAATGGAAAATTCCATTCACAAAAAACGCAGACTGAGAATATTCTCAGTCTGCGTTTTCTATATCATAGATATTATTTTGCGAGTTCCGCCAGAAATTCATCCATGTTGGTGTCTTCCGTCATGGTAATGCGGTGCATGCTGTACAGCGTCTGCGGCAAACCCTGTACGACCGCATTCACGCCCGGCTGGGTGGTGAACGTCAGCTCGATGCCCTGGCTGCGCAGCGCATCCATCGTCAGTGTGCCGTACGCGCCTTCCGGATAGGACAGCGCGTTGACCTTTTCGCCGGTGATCGGCTCGATGGCCTGCTGGCTCTGCTGGATGTCGGCCCTGACAGCGGCTTCGTAGTCTGCATCGCTTTCGCCGGGCAGCTGCGCGAGTGTTTCCCGAACACGGTCGTTGCCGTCCTCGAACGGCGGCCACTGGTGCATATCATAGGTGTGGCTCTGGATAGAAATCAGGCCGGAATCCACCATTTCCTGCATCTCAGCCGCGCCGAAGTGCGGTGTCATGGCGTGATCGGTGTCCTTGTAGATATCCTTGCCGATGGAAACGCCGATGGCGAAAATGGTCGCCTTCATGTTGTATTCCTTGAGAACAGGGAATGCATCCGCATAGTTGCTCAGATAGCCGTCGTCAAACGTGAGAACGATGGGTTTCTCGGGCAGCGGTGTACCATTGTAGACGTAATCGCGCAGTTGCTCGAGCGAAATCGCGTTGAAACCGGCATCGGAAAGCGCCTGAATCTGTTTGCGGAACGTCTCCGGCGAAATGGTAGCTGAGCCGCTCACCTCCTCGGTCAGCTGGTGCCACGTCAGCACCGGAACCTGAACGGCGGTGTCGTCGTCCGTGCGCGGTGCAGGACGCTGCGTGAAATAGTCATGCGGCGTGTCAGAGGTCACATAAGTGCCGAAATCCGACGGAATTGCGGTGATAGCAGGCGTAAAGTCGGGATACTCCTTCTCGGCAATGCGGGTTGCCATCATCTCGCCAATGTTGTTGCGGAAGTGCGTGCTGTCGTAGAAGAAGCGCGGCTCGCTGCTGACAGACGAGGACGAAAAATCCCAGTAATCGGTCACTTTGGCAAGAGATTCGTAGAAATTCGTGATATCCTCGTCGTAAAAGTTCTTGTAATAGTCGGTGTACACCGGAGCGGTCAGCACAATCAGATTGACGCCGTTTTCCTCGCAAACCTTGCGGATTGCGGCTACCGACTGCATGCAGGCTTCGGTCTTGTACAGGTGCAGCGGCTCGTGGTTGGGATAATTGGTGAATACCGGATAGGCGTTCAGATAATCCGCGGTAGAGCCGATCGGCTCCACATCACGCACGCGCTTGTCATACGCGCCGGTCTGCTCGTCGAATACGTCGAACGACTGCGGCATGAGCGTGTCTTTCTTCTTGTTCACCAGCTTCTGATAGCCATACCGCGGGTCCGCAAACAGAAACCGTGAGTAATACGACAGCGCGGACATATCCGGGTCGGTTTTGTAGTGCAGGCTGTGGGTCAGCTTGTTGGACTCATCATCGTAGGTCAGTCCGTTGTCCAGATACACATTCAGCACCAGATTTTTGACCGTGTAGTTGTCAATCAGGTAGTTTGCGATCTTTTCGCAGTCCTTCATATCCGCACCGTACATGATGAGGTTGTAGAACTTCGCGTTCAGCATCTCGTTAAACGATTCGGTCGGCAGCGAGCTGGTGGACGAGCAGCCGAGGAAATACGAGTCGTACTCGTCATGGTGCTGCTCAAGATAGGAGATTTTCGCCGCACGCGGGTTGTTGGTCTCGTCATACGAAAACCACTGCATAAACCGGTCGCCGAACGCGCCGAACGGGTCGGTGACGTAGTTGAATCCGGCCAGCAGTGCGGCCAGGATCAGCACGATAACGGGCAGAGAAAGCACCCATTTTTTTGCGTTCATGCTCTGCCTCCTTAAAATTGCTTGTAGATGAACTCGGACGAGATGTATCCGGCACGGAAAATGCCGAACAGCAGCAGGACCACGAGCGAAACGGTCAGCACGGTCAGCTGCACGAGCGCCGGGCGCTCGTTGAGCCATGCCTGCACATCCGTGCCGCGTTCCTCAAAGAACTCCACGCCGTGGACGATGAGAATGCCGACAAAAATGATGATAAAGTCGGAAATACCCAGTCCAAGCGTCGGCACAACCGACGTAAACTCACTGAAATGCGGGTGCAGCACGGTCGTTCCGAGCAGCGTGAATACAGTCTTGAGACGCGGTGCGCGGGTGAAATAACGGCCGATAAACACCAGTCCGAACGTGCGGACGGTCATAAAAATACGCCAGCCGGTCGATTTGTCGTTGATGTGCAGCTTTTCCTTCCACGAGAGGAAGCGGCGCTCCATCAGCAGGGAAGCGGTAATGAGGATACCGTTCCACAGACCGAACGCAATGAAGCGGAAGTTGGCGCCGTGCCAGATGCCGATGATCAAATACACGATAAACGTAGCGGTCGAGGTGGCACAGATCTTGCCCATCATGCCCTTGAAATGCTTGCGCGCCCACTTGCCGAGCTTGCCGAACGGCTTGGAAAACGCCAGAGGATAGAACACATAGTCGCGCATCCACGCACCGAGTGTGATGTGCCAGCGGCGCCAGTAGTCGGTGAGCGAGGTGGAAAACAGCGGTCGGCGGAAGTTGAGCGTCATATCGATGCCGAACATGCGCGCAACACCGCGTGTGATGTCGATGCCGCCGGAAAAATCGCAGTACAGCTGAATGCAGTAAAACAGAATACCGAGCGCAATGACAGCACCGCCGTAGGGACAGTTCTCCATGATGACGTTGTTTACCAGAACAGCCGCGCGGTCGGCGATGACGATTTTTTTGAAGTAACCCCAGAGCGCCAGCTGAATGCCGATCTGCAGGTCGTCCCAGCACAGCTTGCGCTCTGCGGTAAGCTGCGGCGCCAGCTGATCGAAACGGCTGATCGGTCCCTGCACCATCTGCGGGAAGAACGATACGAACAGACCGTAGCGCAGCGGATTGCGCTCGGGCGCATATTTGCCGCGGTACACGTCAATGACATAGCTCATGGACTGGAAAATGAAAAACGATAGACCGAGCGGCACGACAAAATCCCATCGGGGAATGTGATTGCCGAGCGCGGACGGCAGCAGCTCGAGCGTGAAATTCCAGTATTTCATCGCGTAGAGCAAGCCAAAACAGCAGATCGCGCAAATTATCGCGATCTGCTTCTTTTTGTGCTGTATTTGGGCCTTTTGCGCCTTGTCGGCAGGCTTGATGGCGTTATAGCGTCCGAGAATAAGTCCGGTTACCCAGGTCATTCCGGCTACCAGAACCACCCACGCAAACGCCTTGACCGAGCCGGCCATGTAAAATGCTGCACTCGCCAGCAGCAGGATGCACCACTGCGCCTTTTTCGGCACGATGTAGTAGAGCAGCACGCTCGCGATGGTGAGTACGATAAACGAAGCGGAAGTAAAAGCCATTAGTCCTGCGCGTTCTCGATCAGTTCAACGATGGCGTCAACCGAGTTGAAGTTCTCCGGCGTCAGGTCGTTGACACCCAGCTGAACGTCAAACTCCTCCATCAGCTCGGAAATAACGGCTACGATGTCGAGGGAATCGATGATGCCGTCGTCGATGATGGCGGTTTCGTTCTCAAAGTCGTTGCCGGGGCAGATCTCATTCAGAATTTCGATAATTTTTTCTCTCATGGTCGATTTCTCCTTTAATTATATTGCAGCACGGCGGAAGTCCATCCGTCGGGCCGATAGCCGTGTTGTTCGTAAAAATGCTCGGCCGGAGCATTGCCGGTCCGCGCCCATACCTGACTTTTTACGCCGTCTGTCACACGCAGGTAGGCGGTGAGCAGTTCGCCTGCCAGTCCGCGTCCGCGGCAGTCCGCACGCACGGCAAGGTGCCGAATCTCGGTCGAGGCGCGGGAAACCGCAAAATGCAGCACACCGGAAACACCCTGTTCGTCCCGGGTGATAACGGTTTGACCGTTTGCGAGGTTTTCGCGTAAATCGCTCTCGGTCGGCAGACAGCCGGTGAGAGCGGAGAAGTGCTCGCTTAAAAAGCGGGAAATATCCTCGAAATCCTCCGGATTTGCAGGAACTGCGGTTGTTTCCACCGGAAATGCTTCCGGTTTGCGGGTGCGCCGTGTGCGGCGAAGCACCTCACGAAAACCGAGAGCGCAGAACTGCTCGGCGGCATTGGCCATCGCCTCCGCGTCCTTGGCGCGGCAGGACAGCTCGGTCACAACCGGCCTGTCCGTCTCCGGCAGGGAAAGCACCGCGTTCGGGTGCAGATAAAACGTCATCACAAGGTGGTCGCCGCGTTCGCGGAACAGCAGCAGTGCGCCGCCTGTCTCGTGGATGTACAGTCCGTTTGCGATTTCGCGCGTGTAGTCATCACCGCGCAGAAAGTTATTGGTGAGGACACCGCGCTTGAGCTGTGCGTTCAGCAGATCGGAAATCTGTGCGAAATTCTCAATCTTCCGCATGGATAAATTGCTCCTTCAGCTTGACACGGTCGATCTTGCCGTTGGCGTTCATCGGCAGTGCGTCCAGCTTTTCGTAGATGTTGGGCAGCATATACTTGGGCACCAGCCTGCGCATGGCACGCGCGAGTGCCGCGGCGTCCGGTTCGCCCTCGTAGATGCAGACAATGCGGTCGCGGCTGCGGTCGAACAGGCAGGCTGCGGCGGCGATGCCGTCCACGCTGTGCAGCGCGGTCTCGATTTCGCCAAGCTCGATGCGGTAGCCCATGTGCTTGATCTGGCCGTCCTGCCGCGACAGGAAATACAGCAGACCGTCGTCCTTCTTGACGGCGATATCGCCCGTGCGGTACAGAATATCGCGGAAATACGGGTTTGTCGGGTTCTGGATGAAGCATTCGTTCGTCTTTTCCCAGTTGCCGAAGTAGCCGCTGGCCAGTCCGCTGCCGCGCACGCAGATCTCACCGGCCTCGCCGTCCGGAACGGGATTGCCATCCTTGTCGAGCAGCATAATCTGCATGTTGCGGCAGGCTTTGCCGATCGGAATGGCTTCATCGTCGCGGTAGTCGCGGGTGAGATGGAATGCGGCACAGTCCACGGTGGTCTCGGTCGGTCCGTACATGTTGACAACCGCAAGACCCGGAATCGCGGCCTTCCACGCGTTCACATAGCGCGCCTGCAGCGCTTCACCGCCGAGAGCGGCTTTGCGCAGCGTGGGCGGCGCGCACTTGCTCAGTGCACCCGAGCTTGCTACAAAGTGGAACGCGCTGGTCGCCCAGTTGATGGCGGTCACGCCGACACGCTCCATCTCCTTGAGCAGCAGCATCGGGAAGGTAAACAGCTTTTTCGAGAAAATATGGCAGGTTGCACCGAGCGAAAGGGTCTGGTACAGATCCTTGCACGAAAGATCAAAGTAAAACGGCGCCTGATTGCCGAAAATATCATGCTCGGTGTAGCCGCAGAACTCGCTCATCCAGTCGGTGAAGTCGATGACCGCACGGTGCGGAATGACGATTCCCTTCGGCGCACCGGTCGAACCCGAGGTGAACAGCAGGTAAACCGGGTCAATATCCAGTACGCTCTCACGGATGGACTGCAGCAGGTTTGCGTCAGCCGGTGCTGCAAAGCCCTCGTCCATCGAGATGAGCGGCGCACAGTTGGCGAGCGGCTCGGCCTGCTTACGGTTGCCCTCAGCGTAGACGATGGCAACAGGATGGACCTGCTCGAAAATACGGCGGATACGCGCTTCCGGCATGTGGTCGTCAATCGGAACGTAGCAGCCGCCCGCATACAGCACACCCTGCATTGCGGCAACGCTTTCGGCCGTGCGGCCGATCAAAACCGCGACCGGCTTGTGCAGCGTATCGACGGTCTTGGCAAGGTGCGTGCCCAGACCCTGTGCGGCCTTCAGCAGCTCGCCGAAGGTGAACACGCGGTTCTCATCGCAGAACGCAGGCTTGTCCGCGTGCATTCGGGCAGAGGATTCCAAATATTCGAGTACATTTTTTCTCATAGACATACTTCCTCATTATGATAGTCTATTTTATCATAGAGGGCGGAAAAAGTAAACGGAAAACGGCAGTTACGTCGTAGAATCCATCCAGTGTGCGGTTTCATCCATAATATCGTGCAGAATAAAAATATCGTGCAAGGTATCGCCGGTTTCCATTGAGTGGTTGGCGTTTTCGGTCAGATAGAGCGGAATGCCGATCTTTCGGCAGCCGTTCGTGATCATCTCGGTGTCCGCCCACGGATCGGCGGTGCCGTGAAAGGCGATGCCGGTCGGGTCGAGATAGGGCAGGGCCTGTTCAATCGGCGTGTAGTACACCTGCCGCGGATGAATGTTGTGCTGAACAGCATACCGTGCGGCAATCGCAGTGCCGATGCTCTTCGAGAGGAAGAAAACACGGTCGTAAGCGGTCCAGTCGATGGCAGTAAGCTGTTCCTCTGCGGCAGAAAGCGCGGTCTGCACAGCCTGTTCGATTTTTTCGGCGTGACCTCTCAAACCGGTCGGCAGAGCGGGATACTGCACCGCGAGCAGGTCGTAGCCGCGTGCGCGTGCAAGTTTGGCGCTGTAATACAGCAGCGGTTTGTCGATATGGTAGCCGATGCCGGGAAACAGTACGGCAAGCTGGTTGCTCATAGGTAAGGCTCCTTTTGGGGAAATACAGGGTTACTCCGCCAGCTCCCGCACGGCGGCAATCGCGGTATCGACCTCGTTTTTCGTGTTGAAATATGAAAAGCTGAAGCGCACCGCGCCCTGCTGCACGGTGCCGAGCGCCTCGTGCATGCGCGGCGCACAGTGTGCACCGGCGCGTGTAGCGATGTCGTAATCGGCAAACAGCGCGTCCGCAACCTCGGCGGAGTCATAGTCGCGGATGTTAAGCGCCACGACAGCTGCGCGTTCCGACCGGGAGAAATCGCCGTAGACGGTCACGCCGTCAAGGTCCTTCACACCGTCGTAAAACCGCCGCATGAGTGCGCGTTCGTGTGCTCCAATAGCCGAAACATCGGCTTTTTCGATAAATTTCAGCGCGGCATGCAGTCCGGCGATGCCGTGCGTATTGAGCGTGCCCGCCTCGAGCCGTGCAGGATACGCCTGCGGCTGTTCGCGGTCGTAGGAGTGAATGCCGGTACCGCCGCGGAGCAGCGGTCGAAGCTCTACACCCGGCCGGATGCACAGGCCGCCGGTTCCCTGCGGACCCATCAGGCCCTTGTGGCCGGTGAAGCAGAGCACGTCAATGTTCATGCGCTGCATGTCGATCGGTACCGCACCTGCCGTCTGCGATGCATCGACAATCAGAAGGGCACCGTGTGCGTGCGCCATTGCACCGATTTTGGCGATATCGAGCAGGTTTCCGGTCAGATTGGATGCATGCGTGCAGACAACGGCCTTGGTTTCCGGTCGAAAGAGCGTTTCCATATCCTCATAGCGGATATTGCCCTGGCGGTCCGCCGGTACAAAATCCACCGATACGCCGCGCGTCTGCAGATCATACAGCGGACGGAGCACGGAATTGTGCTCCAGATCGGTCGAAATGACGTGATCGCCGGACGAAAACAGACCGTAGATTGCAATATTCAGCGCCTCGGTGGAGTTTGCGGTGAACACAACATGGTCCGCACGCGGACAGCCGAACAGCTTCGCCAGTTGACTCCGCGTCTCGAACACCATGCGCGACGCGGAAAGCGACACACCGTGTGCACCGCGCGATGCATTTCCTGCGGTAAGGATGGCGTTTTTGACCGCCTCCGCGACTTCAGGCGGCTTGTGCAGCGTGGTCGCTGCGTTATCCAGATAAATCATGATTTCCTCCGTCAGTCGAACAGTTCGACGAGAGCATGTGTCTCGAATCCGATGCCGGTTTCACACAGAGCGTCGAGGAGCACCTGTTCCTCGCTTGTTTCGGCCTTCCATGCCAGTCCGCAGCCTGCGCTCACCTGAGAGGGAATCGGAATCATGCGTCCGGGCAGACCGCGCTGCGTGAACATGGCTTCTGCCGCGAGTGCCTGCTCGGTGGACGCGAACGCGATGACCGCAAACGGTCGTTTGCGCCGCATCACGGGCGCAGAATGAGGTCGGCCTGCATCTGCTTCTCGGTAATGACGTACATGTTGGTCACGTCACCAACTGCGAGCTTGTCGGTCAGGCCATAGTGGTTGAGACAGGTACCGCAGGTCAGAATCTCCACACCGAGCGATGCCAGTTTTTTCAGATCCTCGAGCGATGCCGAGTCTTCGCAGGTCAGGCGTGCGCCGCCGTTGTAGAACAGAATCGTGCTCGGCAGGTGCTCCTGCTGGGTGAGCGCAAAAATAAAGCCTTTGATCAGGATACGGCCCAGTTCCTCATCGCCCTCGCCCATATGGTCGGCAGAAATGACAACGACTGTCTTTTTCTGTGCCGCCGGTACCGTGCAGCTGATCTGCTCATCGGCTTCTGCCTTGCCGATGGAATTTTCAGTCGTGATTGTCACGCAGAACTCCTTGTCCGAGCGCTTTTCGGTTGTGATCGAGCAGCCTTTGCTCTCCGCAAGGCGGGTTAGGTTCTGCACTGCAATTTCGTTATCTACCAGCGTCTGCACCGTGCCCGCACCGTTTAAATCCTGCAGCGCGTGCAGCGTTTTGATGACCGGAATCGGGCATGCGTCACCGATCGCATTCACTTGTACCATAATAAAGTTCCTCCTTTTGGGGATGTTCTGTGGATAGTATAGCACAATAAATCACTGAAAACCATAATTTATCCACAGGATTGCGGAATACTGGGAGGAGAGGACGGTTTTTCTTGACGGTGTTCTCTTAAAAAGGGTAAAATTACAGTATGATGATCAATAACCCATTTACGGACAAAAGTTCGGCAGAAATTCAGTCCTGCTTTGCGGACAAGAATACGGAAAAGAACCTGGCAGACGCATATGCAGTTACCAGCAATATATTCTGGTGGACTGCAGATAATATAGACGATTATGATGAGAACACCCCGGAATACCGGACTGCCTGTGCGGTTACGGATGACTGGGCTGGGCTAATGGATGTGTATCAAAGCAGAGTTTTTGCCATACTGATAAAAGAGGGAATCCGCATCCCTGAAACCGCCCAAATCCATGTGCTGCTGCCATTTATGGAGCAGAACGGATATATCTGCCATTCCGGCTGGTGGTATCCGGAAAACGAGTAACGCAGAAAGGGGGCATAACCATGCGATCCCACACCTACCTTGCCATCGATCTGAAATCCTTCTATGCCTCCGTGGAGTGCCGGGAGCGCAGGCTGGATCCGCTCGACACGCACCTTGTTGTTGCGGACGAGACCCGCACGGACAAGACCATCTGTCTGGCAGTCACGCCGTCGCTGAAAAGCTACGGCATTTCCGGCCGCGGACGGCTGTTTGAGGTACGTCAGCGCGTCAAGCAGGTCAACGCCGAGCGGCAGCGCCGTGCGTCCGGGCATACATTCACCGGCGCGTCTTACTCTGCTGCGGAACTGCGGGAAAACCCGTCTCTTGCGATGGATTTCATCATCGCACCGCCGCATATGGCGCATTATATGGCGTACAGCAGCCGGATTTATGCCATTTACATGAAATATGTCGCACCGGAGGACATGGTTGTGTACTCGATCGACGAGGTGTTCATGGACGTGACCGGCTATCTTCAGACCTACGGCCTGACCGCGCGTGAGCTGGCGCGGAAAATCATTCTCGATGTGCTGAACACCACCGGCATCACGGCCACGGCGGGCATCGGCACCAACCTGTTTCTGTGCAAGGTGGCGATGGATATTGTCGCCAAGCATGTTCCCGCCGACCGCGACGGCGTGCGTATCGCTGAACTGGACGAGCGCAGATTCCGGCACGAGCTGTGGTCATATCAGCCGCTCACCGATTTCTGGCGCGTGGGACGAGGCACCGCGAAAAAACTCGAGCAGTACGGCATGTGCACCATGGGCGATATCGCGCTGTGCTCGGAGAAAAACGAGGATCTGCTGTATAAGCTGTTCGGTAAAAATGCGGAGCTGCTCATCGACCATGCGTGGGGATGGGAGCCGTGCACGGTCGCGGATATCAAAGCCTACAAGCCGAGCACCAACAGCATCAGCACCGGGCAGGTGCTCGCGTGTCCGTATACAGCGGACAAGGCACGTCTGGTTGTCCGCGAAATGGCGGATCAGCTGGTACTTGATCTGGTGAGCAAGGGCCTGGTCACCGACCGGCTTGTGCTGACCGTCGGGTACGATATTGATAACCTGAACGATCCGGCACGGCGGATTCACTATCACGGCAGGACCGAGACCGATCGCTACGGGCGCACGCTGCCCAAATCTGCACACGGTACGCAGAGCCTCGGAGAACTGACCTCGTCTACACAAAAGCTCATGGACGCAGCGACCGTGCTGTTCGACCGCATTATCGACTCGAATCTGCTCATCCGGCGCATGTATCTGGTGGCAAATCACGTCATTCCGGAATCTGACGCGCCCCAGCCGGCTCGGTGTGAGCAGCTTGACCTGTTCACCGACTACGCCGCTGAGCAGGAACGCAGGAGTGCAGAGCAGGCTGCACTCGAGCGGGAACGAAAGCTGCAGCAGGCGGCGCTCGCCATCAAGAGCAAATACGGCAAAAACGCGCTGCTCAAGGGCATGAACCTCGAGAAAGGCGCAACTGCCATCGAGCGAAACGGAAAAATCGGCGGACATAACGCATAATCGGAAAAACATGCTAAGGCAATGTAAATGAATTGCCTGATTCTGCCTCTCCACTGACGTTCTATGTCGAAAATTCGACATTTCAGGCAGTCACCCTTGTATATGGCAATCAAAGGAAATATAATATATTCACAATAATATGGGAAATATATCTTTTCTGGAAGGATTGCGAAGCCGCAAGGCAGCTGCATACGGAGAAGCTAATGAAAATTATCTGCGAAAAAGGCTATCACGCCGGAAATGTCCTGCGTCTGGTAGCGGAATATTTGGAAAAACGATATCCGGATGATATGATTCTGGATGAAAATATGGAAATCACGCTTTCACTCAAGAACGGTGAGAACGGTCAGCCCATCGTGCTCGGTGAAGAGGAACTGCAGCTGTCGTACCATACAGCCGACCATTCCGAGGACTACTATAATCATGATGTGCTGACCCATCTGTACACGCGCTGCAAGTACGAGCACGATCTCAAGGTCTTTCAGCTGGCGAATTATGCGCGGCTGACCTGCATTTACATGGATGCCGTCGGTCTGCATGAGATCAACAACCACTTGGGACATGAGGCCGGCGACCACATGCTGCGCTCGATTGCGGACGGGATTCGGAAGTATTTCCCGGACGACTGCGCGTACCGCATCGGCGGTGATGAGTTTGTCCTGCTGTGTCCGGCGCGTCAGCCGGAGGAGCTTGCAGAAAGCCTTGCGGCGTTCCGTCACACAATCCGTGAGATGGGTTATGAGGTCTCGGTCGGCGTGTCTGAGAGCACGGACAGGCAGACGCTGAACGAGACGGTCAATCGGGCTGAAACGGCCATGCGGCATGATAAGATGGAGTTTTACCGCAATAACGGCGGTATCCGTCAAATGCGCATCATCGATGACAAGTTGGAGCAGCTGCTCATCAAAAAGCAGGATGTTACCCGTTTTCTGCAGGCCATCGCGCCGCTTTACAGGGGAGTGTACATGGTCAATGCCAAGCAGGATACCTGTCGGTATATCTATGTTCCGCCGTATTTTAAGACCATGCTGGAGAATAATCATCATGCGTTTATGTCTTCCGTGCGTGAGTACTGCCGCGCACTGGTTCATCCGGAGTATTATGACGAATTTGCAAAGCTGCTGGATTACAGCTATATAGAGGAGCAGATTGCGGCGCATGGTTCGCTGAAGATGACCTATCGGATACGGGACGGCAGCCGGGTACATCTCAAAATCACCATGGCCGACCGGAGTTCCGCAGACGTACATGAGCTGCTGTGGATTTTTCTGGACGAAACGCAGTAGAAGAAAGCAGGTGAAGCATGTCCGTAATAGACAATCGAAAATACGCCGGGATTATGAATCTGCCGCATCATGTCTCCCCAACCCGTCCGCAGATGCCCATAAGCGACCGTGCGGCGCAGTTTTCACCGTTTGCGGCGCTGACCGGATATGCCGGTGTTATCCGTGAGACAGCGCGGCTGACCGACCGTAAAATCGAGCTGGATGAGACCATGCTGACCGCGCTCAACGAGCGGTATCAGCTGCTGCTTTCTGTGCTTGATGCAGAACCCGAGGTGGAGATCACCTATTTTGTGCCGGATGAACGCAAATCCGGCGGTGCATACCGCACAGTTTCCGGGGTGGTCAAAAAGGCGGATGAATTCGCGCGGCGGCTGACCCTGACAGACGGCACGGTGATTCCGATGGAGGATGTGCTGATGCTGGATGGGGCAATATTTGGACAGAATGAATAAGAAAATCCACGATCTTCACAAAGAAGAGCGTGGATTTTTGTATGGTTAGTGCAAGGAATCGAGTTCTTCCTGCAGATACCGGAAGAACAGGCCTGCGTGGTATCCATCTGCTACCGCATGTGCGATGGTGATATTGACCGGCATATTGACCTTGCCGCCGCATTTTTCGTATCTGCCCATGACAACGATGGGGAAGTATGCAGGCTGTCCGTCCGCGACGCGGCTGCCGCAGCCGGTAAACGTCGTCCATGGCGTACAGGATACGCAGTAGAAATTCGCAGGCTGGTTCGGCTTGGTCTTGATGCCCTTGACATCCTTGTAGGTCTGCATATCTGCGGTAATGGCGTTGTAAAACGTGGGGAAATCCTCGGAAAAATCCGTCCAGCAGTCGGAAAACGTGCAGTCATCCGGATGAAAGAATGTGAAATTCGGCACGATTTTATCCCAGACACAGAGTTCGCCGTCCGCGTTTTTGAACATGCGGAAGTTCTCGATGCGGCCCAGCGCCTTGGTGACGCAGTAAATCGCAGCTGCGTAGAATTTACAGCCGTGTGCATGACAGAAACGGAGCAGGTTTTGCACATCCACCGGCGCCGTCATGTTGAATTCGACCTTGAGAGCCTCGGTATAATAGCGGTAGTGCTCACGGCGAGGCCAGCTTTCCATATCGACTTTTTTGAAGGCTTGCATAGCATTCCATCCTTTCCGAACCCTGATGGTTACTCTGATTATAGCACAGCACCGCGCCGAGCGGGAACGGAAATTGCATTTTAAACGCAGAAATGCTACAATCATGAGAAAACAGGAGGCGCAATATGGATTACAAACGATTTGACGATACGATTCTCGTCCGTATGGATCGCGGCGAGGAGATTTTAGAGCAGGTGAAGGCGGTGGCTCTCAAGGAGCACGTTGCGCTCGCAAGCGTGCAGGCGCTCGGTGCGATCAATGATTTTACGGTCGGCGTGTACAATGTTGCGGAAAAGAAGTATTACGCGAACGATTTCAAGGGCAGCTTTGAGATTGTGTCGCTGACCGGCACGATCGACACGATGAACGACGGATTTTACTGCCATCTGCACCTGAGCGCGGGCAATGAGCGGGGACAGGTGTTCGGCGGACACCTCAACCGCGCGGTCGTCAGCGCAACCTGCGAGATGGTAATCCGGCTGATTGACGGCAAGATCGACCGTAAATATGACGATGTGACCGGACTCAATCTGTTCCATTTTGCATAAGCTGTCGCGAAACTACAGTTTCGCCGACAAGCAGGAACGGACCGTGGGCCGTTCCAAAGTCGTACGAAAGTTCCTCCCGATGGTCGAAACTTTCTCCCTCCAGAAGTCAAAAATCCGAGGCGCATGTCCCCGGATTTTTTGCATTTGCAAAGCAAATGCTATTTGATGCGCGCTAACGCGCGAAATATTTGAGAATATTGATGATATGACTTTTCGATAGCTTTTTTGCTGTCAAATCTGCTGTTCGGCGGCGAACTGCGCCGCGCCTGCGGCAGCTTCCTCGCGGCCGTCGGACAGCGTGAGCGGACAGCCGAAGGCAGACTCAAAGCGCTGCTGCAGATACCGGTTCTGCCGCAGACCGTTGCCCGAGCCGATCAGCCTTTTCGGCGTGCCGCCGGCCTGCCGATACGCGGTGTACATTCGATGCAGCTCGTCGGCCATGCCGTCCATCACGCCGTAAATCAGGTGTAAAGGTGTGAAATTGTGCGTTGTAAGGCCGGAAATACTGCCGGTCAGGCTGCTGTCTGCGCGCGTGCCTTCAAACAGGGTGCAGACGGCAGGCACATCATCCGGACGCGGATTTTCATTTAGCAGACGCGCCATTGCGTCATAGCAGCTGTTCGTTTCTGTGCCGAGCATGGACGCGGTGGAGCGGAAAAACTGCTCGAGCAGTGCGTAAGCGCGTCCGCCGCACAGCGAAGCACCGGCCAGAAGATAGCCGCCGCCCGGCATGGGACGGGTCTCTAAGCCGTCTGCCTGCAGATAGTGCGGCGTGAACACGGAAAACTGACTGCCGGTGCCGACATTCACGAGCATTTCGGCGGTTTTGTCGCGCACCGAGCGCAGAAAGCTGGCTTGATTGTCACCGATGGCGGCACAGACAGCCGCATTTTGGAAGTGCCCGATTACCGGCTCGGCGGCAAGCTGCGGGACAAAGTTCGGGTCGATACCGGCTTTTTGCAGAGCGTTTTGGTCGAAAGCACAGCGTTCCGCGTCGAAGAAGCCGATGCTTGCGGCATTGCTGTCATCCATGCGCGGCGCAGCCAATCCGCACAGCCGCATGGCAAGGTAGTCACCGATGGTGCAGCAGGTGACGGCGGCGGGCGGCACAAGTCCGGCGGCAAGGTTGTACGCGTGCGTTGCCAGACCGAAACCGACTGCGGCAAGGCATCCGGTCTCGCGCGTGAGATACTGCACCCAGCTTTCGGTTTTGCTGTGCGGCAGGCTGCCGCGTGCGTCCTGCCAGGTGTACAGCGGACTGACGGCATTGCCGTCCGCGTCCACATACAGGATGCCGTGCATTTGCCCGGTCACGCCAATGGAATGAATATCCGGATAGCGTTCAAACAGCGTTTCGATAACAAAAAGTGCGATTTGCGTGATCTTTTCCACGTCCTGCTCGCGTGCGCACGTCAGCGCAGACGGAATAAAGGCACCGTTTGCCCGCGTTTCGCTGGCGAGAAACTGCCCGTCCTCGAGCACAGCCGCGCTGATCGTTGTGGTGCCGATGTCAATGCCTAATGTTTTCATGCTGGGTCCCTCGGTTCGCCTGATGGTTCTGTCAGCAGTATAGCACAGCGGAGCGTGTATGAAAAGGAATTGCGCACAAATTTGTCCACAAGTTTGTGGATAATTTACCGACTTGAAAAACGAGTTGCACATGCTATAATAAAGTCGCAGAACAGAGAAAAGGGGAGC
>ERZ832522.1931-NODE-1931-length-26576-cov-3.719505_pt1 | contig 26576 bp, 19 predicted proteins | sample MGYA00519951_ERZ832522 | MGnify/ENA primary metagenome ERZ832522 (study PRJEB31850, sample SAMEA3708728) | human gut metagenome | biome: human gut; feature: human-associated habitat; material: faeces | place: China | collected 2014 ... | reverse complement strand
CCAAGCGAACCGTAAAAATGACGCGGGAATGTCCCGTTTCGTTCCTCGCGCCGACCGTATGGGCGTCGCAAAAAAAGGCGGAGCCGAAGCTCCGCCGTTCACATCATGGCGCCCCCGAGAGGACTCGAACCTCCGACGCACGGTTTAGGAAACCGACGCTCTATCCGCTGAGCTACGGGGGCGGATACCTGGATTTCGTCGCTAGATATGCTTGAGCACTTCCATGACAAAATCGCTGTTCAAGGCTAACATGTCGTTGTCGATGTTTTCAATGACATCGTCCTCTTCGGCGAAGAATGCCGGTTTCCTGCCATCCATGCCCGCCAAATGCAGGGCCTGCTGGCCGTGCTTCAAGGCGTAGGCCGATGCGCTGTTGCGCCATTCCATCGTAGCCTCGGGCACTTTCAACCCGGTGGCCTGACCGGCCTTGCGAACCAAACGTTTCATACGGCTCGAGGCCTTCTTGGGAACATAGGTGCCCTCTTTGTCGATCAGCGTTAGCTCGCCGGCCCCCAACGCCTCCAGCTCCACGATAAGCGCGCCCTTGAGCTCAACCTCATGAGCAGCCATAAACGCTTTCATGCCGCCATTGCCGGCAAGTTCGGATCCGAGCGCCACGAACCACACTTCCATATCGATGCGGTCGCTGTGGAACTGCTCGATCTGCTCGATTTCCGGCGTCGGCTCAAAGACGAAATCGGCGGGCAGCCCTTCACCGAACACACTGGACGGATCGGCGGCACTTGTCTGGTTTTCTTCGCCTTCGGACTCATCGTCAAATTGATCGCGGGAGAACGCCCCACCCTCGAAATGGCGGCCGCGGCGATGGGAAGAGCGAGGTGCATCGAAGCCGTCCTCGGCAAAATCGTCGTCAAATTCGGGAGAAAACGCTGTCGTTGCGTCGGCATCCAAATACTCCTCGTCGTAAGCCTGGATATCGCCTTCTTCGCGGAAACTCTCCCAGCCGCCGCGCGCTGCTCCAACTTCGCGGGCATCGAAGCTCTCCTCGACATCGAGCCATTCCTGCGGACTGGATGCTTCCTCACGCTTCTTGCGGCGGAATTTACCGAAGATACCGCCGAAGCGGCTCTTGGGCATCTCCACATAACCAGGACCAGCCATGGCTCCCGTCTCGGTGATCTGCTCCACATAAGCAGAATCATCAACATCTTCGACATACATATCGTTCTCGGAGGCATTCTCCAAAAGCTCATCGCCGATAGGCGCGGCCGCTCCCGTCGCCCCCATAGAAGAAAACGTGCCCGCAAGACTGATGCTGCCGGAAAGCGCTGGATCAGTCGTCGTTGTCGTCCTTCCCAAAGACGGCAGCGCGTCGAGCAGCGCCGCTTCCCGCGTGCCTGAAACAGTCGGCGACGGCTCGGGCGTCGTCACCGAGGGGATGACGGCGCTCAAGTCATGCACGCGACCATCATGCTCGGGGCGATCTTCTGAAAGAGGAGCGGCTTGCTGGCAATCATCCATGGAGATGCGCGGAAGCTCTTGGGAGATGCCGATATTGGGCAGCGTAATAGCACGGCGCCGGCGGGGGGCAGCGGCCGGAGCTGGAGCCGGATTCTCGGCCACTTCTCCCACCGAGGGCACCACCACGCGCTGCCCGCCCGCCGGCGCAGCAGGAGCACCAGGCGTCGAAAGATCAATGGGAGGAACCGCCACAGTGGCGCCCGTCAACGGACGCTGGCCATCTCGCACCGTCACATCGGGGTCATCGGTCGGCTGGGGCACAACAGGTACAGCCGGTACAGCAGGCACGACAGGCTTCGAGGCAGACGTCCCGGCTTCCGAAGAGGCCGGCTCGGATGCGATGGCGGGAATGTCGGCCAACATCGCGGAGACCGTGTTGTTCGAAGGAGACGGCAATTGATCGGCCTCAACTGCCGGCACTTCAATGGCTGGCAATACCGGGGCCGCCGAGGGCGATGTCTCTTCATTAACGGCCGATGTAGAAGGCGAAGCAGAAATCTCATCGGAGCTCTCGTCCGCAACCACACTGTCCATAATCTCGGTGGGCGTTGCGCCGGCCGCTGCCGAAGCCGCCTGCACCGAAGCGCGCATAACACGCATACGCTCGGAAAGCTCGTCGAGGTTGCGGCGCTCGTGCTCTTCGCGCGCGTTAATTTCTTCCTCGGCCCGCTCCAAAGCCGTGGCGTAGCGCGACCGCTGCACGGGCTTTTCCTTAGCAGGCTTCTTGGCTTGCTCCTGACCCTTTTTGAACCATTCAGGCACTTGATGCTCAGCAGGCGCCACGTAGGCAGGAGCAGCAACAGGGACGACGGCCGCGGCAGAGGATGGTGCTAAGCTCTCTTCCGGAGAAACCTCCACGGCACCGTTGTCCTCTCCCTTCGCCGGAGATTCATCCTCTGTTGCCACCTCAGCAGACGTTGCAGACATCGGTTTCCCCGACAACGCCGCTACGGCAGCTTTGGCGGCCGCCAGGCGCTCGGCAGCCGACTCCATGGAGGTTCCCAAATCCTCGGAAGTATTCCCCGTATGGTAGACAATCTCCGCACCCTCGGGAACAAGTCGCCATGAACCGTTGGCTCGGGCGCATCGGGGAAATCCCGAGCGGCAGCGACGCGAGAGGCGACTTCCAAAAGCACCGCCACTCCTGCGGCGTTGCAGTTTGCGCCCTCGTTGTAGTTCGCGAACTTCTCAAGCAGAAACGACGCAACCGGCAAAACCGCTACCACCATGGCAACAGCCAGAAGGACGTTGAACACCACAAGCACGGTACCGTCGGGAGCGAGCACCATTCGAATCGCCAAAAGCAGCGGCATGACCACCAGCATCGCCAGCTCAACCCAATAAAGGATGGGGAGCACCGCCGGCATCGCGCCGTTCAAATCGCGTCGCACCTTACCGCTGTCGTAGTTCGCCACCACGATCACCTTGCGTCTCCGACTCGCTCGCGTCGGCGATTTCGCAGGCAGGTAGCGCGCGACGACGTTCTGACTCACACCACGGTTCAAAAGCCGCGAAAGCACCGGCTTATCGAACACCTCAGCAGCTGCCAACGCAGCGCAGATGAGGGACACCACGATGGCGGGAACAGCCAGCGCCCCAACAATCGTTGCCACCAGCGTCACCAATACTGCCACACCACTGCACAGCGTTCGAGGAAGCGAGCTGTCGGGGTTGCACTGGAAGTCTTCCATAGCAGTCGTCAGACCGGCCTCGGCGGAAAACTGCTCACTTATGTAAAGAGCCGCACGCTGTTCTTCCTCAGTACCCGCCGGCCGGGGGCCGATCTCCTGAGACAGATATGCGACATGTTCGTTCAATTCGGCCATGTACGTTGCCTTTCCTCGGTGAAGAGGGTTCTATGGACATAATTATCGTAAGTATACGCCATTACGAGGCCGTTCCGAGATATTCACGAAGAAAGGCATCAGCATTTCCTGCTTTTAGGCGCTCGGCTTCATAGGCGCCCTGGTCGGCCTCGATCTCCTCGTAGAATCGAAGAGCAACGATTTGCTCCGGGTCATCTTCCCCGAGTTTTTGGGCCAAGGCGGCCGCTTCCTCCTCCAACGCGTTATAGCGGCTGTTCTGAGCCTCGAGCTCTTCCTTGTTGCGGGAAAGATAGGCCTCGTCGGCAGCAAGGGCTGCCTGCTGCGATTCTATTCTTTTAGCCACGTAGGCTTTAAAGGCTGCCAAATCAAGACTGGGATAGGCCGCTTCGGCTTGAGAGAAATCCTGCTGAGCCTCTTCCAAAAACGCCAGGGCCTCGTTGCCCTTAGCCTGCGAGGCAAGAATGTTCTCCTTGCTCATCTCTTCAGCCAACGCCGTGGCTTCACGAATAGCCGCATCGGCGTTTATCACGGCATTCCACCCCGATCGGGCTTTGAGGAACGCCTCTGTCGCCATCATCGACTCCTCGATGATACTGACCCCCGCATCCAGCATATTAAGGCGCGAGCGAGCGGCCGTCACCACCTGAGAGGCCGCCTCCTTATCGTCATTGTCGCTCAGCGACGACTGCAGCGTCTCCATGGATGCGATAGAGTCCTCTAACTGGGCTCTCATCGGGGCGATCTCCGCGACAACGGCACGATACCCCTCGTTCAGCGCTTCTGCGGAAGGCGCGGCGTCTCCCGTCGCCGAGGGGGAAAGGCGCTTGGCATCGCACTGCTCAATAACCAGTTCGTCGAAGGGAAGAAGGGATTCATCGCAGCTCTTGATGATGTCGACCTGATCATTCAGGGTATCAAGCAGAGACTTCTGCTGCTCCCTCATCGACATAAGAGCTTGGCCGCCCACCAGCGTGATGACCAAAAGGGCGCACACCACCACGAACACGGGCACGATGCCCCTCATTTTTCTATCAACAGCGGAAGAAGAGGCTGATGGAGATGCGGGAGCTTCGCCAGACAAGACGATGGACTGCCCTTTGACCGGTGTTGGCCGAGGCTTCTTCCCTTTCCCCAATGTGAAAAGAGAAGGGCCGCCCGAGCCTCCCTCGCGCCGATCGCGCTCCTCGGCATCGCGAGCCTCACGGGCGGCATCGAGCACGCTGAAGGAAATCTCGTTGGAAGACCCCTGCGTGCGCCGCTTTATGTGCATCGGATGATGCGCCCTCTTCGCTGCCATAATCAGAATGCTCCCCTAGCGGCGCGCTGCTATCTCGTCGACGATCTGAGCCGCCGATAGGAATCGAATATTCTGGCTGGGAAGTGATCTCAGGAACGTCTTGCCGTAGCCCTTCGTAATAAGACGCTTGTCCGCAAGGATCAGAATGCCCCGGTCATCAGCTTTGCGAATAAGACGGCCTGCTGCCTGCTTCGTTTCCAACACCGCCGCTGGCAGGACATAGCGCCGCCAGGCGGCATCGTCACGAGTGGCCCGTTCGCAAGAAAGGGGATCCGTCGGCTTCGAGAAGGGCAATTTCGGTATCACGACGCCCTTCAGCGTGGCGCCCGGCGCGTCGAACCCTTCCCAGAAGCTCTTTAGGGCGAAAAGGGACAAATGCTCGTCGGCGAGGAAGTCATCGCGCAGGCCCTTCACCGACACGCCCCACTTCTGGCACACGACGCGCAAATCGTCTCCCTTCAGAGCCGGCTGCACCTCTTCGAAGCACTTCTCCATTTCGCGGCGATTCGTGAACAGGGTGAGCATCGACCCGTTCTGGGCACGGTGAGCGTCGATGAGCAGGCGCTGCAGAGCACCGAGATAACTCGGATCATTGGGTTCGGGCATATCGTTGACAACATAGACAACCATCTGATTGTCGAAGTCGTAGCTTGAGGCAAGCAGTAGCTCGTCGGCAACGGAAAACTCGCTCTCACTCAGTCCCATGGCCTGGGAGAAGCTGTTGAAGCTGCCGTCAACGGTCAGCGTGGCCGACGCATAAACCACCGAATGGGTCCGCGCATACAAGGTCTCGTTCAGCGTCTCCCCCACCGATACGAGCAAGGCCTCCAGCTTGTTCTGCGGACGATCGGTCTTGCGACTTAAGCTCGCCGCATACACATAGCGCTCGGGACATTGCGTGCAGATGACCTCGACGTTCTGAATGATCTCCTTCATCTCCATCGCAATGGAGGCAATTTCGCGCTGAATGACGGCGACGCCTTCAATGTCCTCCAAATAACCCACGAGTTCCTGGCAAACCGTCACCATCTTCTCGGCGCGCTCGGCCATGGCGCGACCAAGACGGGCAATGTTTTGGAAGAGGGAGCCGTGGCGAATCTCGTCATTCAACCAAAGATCCACCGTCTCGTAGCCCTTCGAGCGCTTATTGGTGTCATAGAAGAACAGGTCGGGCAGCGCCTTGCAGAACGCCTGGGCCGCTTCGCCGAATTCAGCGCCCGCACGGCGCGCCTTCCCCGTGAGCCCATAGAACAGCGTCGTCGAGGATTCATTGCCCGGCATGACAACGGTGCGCTCCGCCCGCACGAAGACGTTGCGCCGAGATTCCTCGGAAGCTACGCGGCGCGCGAGGGAGAGAATGTCTTCCTCTGCCAACTCAAGGGAAAATGCGCGCCGTGCCTCGCTTTCGGCGCTGTGGGCCTCATCCACCACCCAATAGCGGATGGGCGGGAGCAAGCCTCCGTCGGCGGCAAGATCGCAGAACAGGAGGCTATGGTTGGTAACGACGATATTGGCGGCCTCGGCCTTGCGGCGCGAACCGTGGACGAAGCAGGACGTGCCGAAGAACGGGCATTTGCGACGCAGGCAATCGTGGCTCGTGGTGGTGATCATCCAGCGCGGCAGCGTGCGATAGTCGATCTTCAGGCCGTCGATGTCGTCGTAAGCCGTCTGCTCAATGAAGGAAAGCAAGGCGGCAAGGGCCGGAGCCTGAGGTTTTTGCTCCTTCCCCACGGTGCGCATGCCGGGGCCTTCCACAACGAGGCGCTCCACCTTGTGCAGACAGGGATAGTGGGAGAACCCCTTGAGAGCAGCATAGGTGAGGTCGGCACCGAGCTCCTCCGAAAGAGCGGGAAGCTCATGATAGACCAGTTGGTCGAGGAGAGCGTTCGTCTTAGTAGCTACGCCGACATTAATACCGTTATCTCGGGCAATGATGGCCGCCGGCAAAAGATAGGCCATGGATTTGCCCACGCCTGTTCCTGCCTCCACCATAAGATTGCGCGATCGGGCAAACGCATTGCGCACTGCCTCGGCCATAGCCACTTGCTCGCCGCGCTGCTCGTACTCTTCGTACAGGGAACCTACTACGCCCTCAGCGGTGAACGCTTGGGCCACAGCATCGGCCGTGGGGAGCAAGAGAGATCGCCCTGGATCGGCGGCGATTTCATCGGCATCCACGAGCGGTCTTAGATCGGTTTTTCCTACACGTTCGCGACGCAGGGTGCGCAGCGAGAACGGAGGGGGTTTCTCCTCGCTCGTCTCAACCGCGCGCTCGGCAAAATACTTGAACACCACAACCGTCGGCCAATCGTTCGGTTCCGCCATAGAGGCGATTTCCCGCAGCAACATAGTCGGCATGGCTTCCACAGCAGCAAGCAGAATACGCAGGAGGGCACAGGTCGCCGCCACATCTTCATCAGCCCGATGCGTTGACCGAGGAGCACCGAAGGCCTTCACGAGATCGATGAGTCGATGGGATTTCATGCGGGGCAGCGCGATGCGGGACAAATCGAGGGAATCGACCCAAGTATTCTCGAGCAGCGGATAGCCCGTCGGATGCTTCGTCGTGAAATTGCGGTCGAACTCGGCATTATGGGCCACGACGACGGCGTCTCCTACGAAAGCGGCCAGATCGGCTAGGGCCTCGGACGCCGAGGGAGCGTCAGCCACATCCTCATCGTGAATATCGGTGAGATGGGCGACATCCTCAGGAATGGGCTTTCCCGGGTTCACGAAGGTAACGAACCAGTCGACGATCTCGCCGTTTTCCACCCGCGCCGCTGCAATCTGCGTCAACTCATCATGGGCGAGAGAGAACCCCGTGGTTTCCGTATCCAAAACAACGACATTATTATCGAACCGGCCGAAATCGCTCTTTTGGGCCCGTTCGGGCAGCGACTCGTAGCGCGCGATAATATCCGACGGCGTTCCGTCGCTGATAAAGTTCTTCAGCTGTCTTTCGAGGGGGGTGGTGTCACGTGACATAGCGCAGCCTATCTTTCGCGGCGCCCTTGGTGGTGAAAAAAAGGAACCTCGGCCTAGCGAGTGTTCCCTGATTCATCGGGCTCGGTTATGGTGTTCTCGACAACTCACGGTATTGTATCAGCCAGGGCGGAGAGAATATTCATGGAACGGTATTTCGGTACATATCAAACATTTCGAACGGTCTCAAAGAAAGATGCGGCGCTGCTTATGGGTTCCAACACCCTTGTGGGAGACCGATACCGCATCAATCTCACTATGGACGAGGGTGTCCATCGCGCGTGGCTTATCAACAAGTTCTACGAAACTATCGGTTACTTCGACGACGGCTTCTCGCGCGAACTGAGCCTTTTTGCAGCGGAAGGTCTGGAACTCGTGGGAATCCTCTCCTTGGTCGCCTTCACGGAAACACCTGAGCCAGGTGAATATTGGGGACAGGCCGCAGTTATCGGGTACAGCCCCCATTACGCAGAGGAATTCAATCGGTTCGTCGACGGCGTCTGCGGGCTTATCGGTAAGGGCATTCGCCCGAAGCTGGCGTTGAAGGGGCCAGCCGTCGACGAGATCATCAACTCGAACGGCACATGGCTTCCGAGCGAGCGAGAGCCTCTCCCCGAGAAACAACGCGGCATGGCGCTGCTCAAAACGCGACGCGGGTTCATCGACGGCCTCGTGGAGGCTGGACGCACGGGCAATAAAGGCTGCTATATTCTCAGCTGGGCCTTTCTTCTTGCCCTCGTTGCCGCCATCATCATCGGCCTGAAGTCTTGCGGAGTGTTCTAAAACGAGAATACTTGTTTTAGTTATCTAATCTGCAACCGTAGAGGGGTGACCTTGGTCGCCCCTCGGCCGCAAGCGCTTACTCTCCCTCTTCGAAGGCATAGTCAATGAGCTTTGTGCACAACTCAGGGAAGCTGATGCCTGCCGCCCGGGCCGCATCGGGAAGAAGCGAAGTCGCCGTCATGCCAGGGATGGTATTGGTCTCCAGAATCCACGGGATGCCATCCTCGTCGAGAATGAAATCGGAACGCGACACGCCACTGCACTGCAACGCCTTATGGGCGCCGACAGCGGCGTCCATTACTTGCTTGGTTTTCTCCTCATCGAGAGGTGCCGGGCAGATATGCTGCGAACCGCCGGGCGCATATTTCGATTCAAAATCATAGAAGTCAGCTTTAGGAACAATCTCGATGACAGGTAAAGCGAAAGGATCCCTGTTTCCCAACACGGCAACCGTGAGCTCGGTACCTTGAATATACTTCTCAACGACAACAAGCTCGTCAATTTCGAACACACGCTCGATGGCATCAGCAATAGCTTCTTCGCCTTCCACGATGTAAATGCCCAAAGCGCTGCCTTCGGTAGCCGGTTTCACGACACAGGTTCCGCCCATAGCCAATGCAAGCTCATGAACGGAATATTCCTCTCCCTTCTTGATATATTGATAGGGAGCGGTAGCAATGCCTTCGCGCTGGTAAAAGAGCTTGGACTGGGCCTTGTTCATCGCCGTCGCGCTTGACCACACACCTGGTCCCGTGTAGGGAAGACCGATCGTTTCCAGAAATCCCTGGAGCACGCCATCCTCGCCGCCTTTTCCGTGAAGACAGAGAAAAGCAACGTCGAAGGGCTCCTCAATGAGCTTTTTCAAATGATCCTTCTTCGCCGGATCCAACTCCTGAACAATAAACCCCGCTTCACGAAGCGCCTCCCCGGCACCTTTGCCTGATGCAAGGGAAATTTCGCGTTCCCCACTGGTTCCTCCAGCTAAGAGGGCGACGCGGCATTTTGCGGGTTCAACTACTGCTGCCATGGAGCATTCCTTCCAGACGGTAAATCTCTGGAGGCAGTATATCAGAGCAACGCCACCGTCTATAATGAACCTATGAATAACGAACTGATAAAGCTTACAGAAGCCGAACTCGAGGATCTTGTTACCTCGTGGGGATACCCGCGCTTTCGCGCAAAACAGATTCACGAGTGGGTTCACCGCCATCATGCAGCTTCCTTCGATGCCATGTCCAACCTTCCGAAAGACCTCAGGGCGAAACTTTCTGAGTTTTTTCCGTTGGAGATGGTAAAAATTTTTGACCGACAAGTTTCCTTAGATGGGACACGCAAATATGTTGTGACCCTGGCCGACGGCTCATTAGTTGAGACGGTGGGCATGCCCGTCTACCATCGAGACGGCTCCCTTGATCGGCTATCAGTATGCGTTTCCTCGCAAGTAGGATGCCCTATGGCCTGTCAGTTCTGTGCAACTGGCCGCGAAGGCCTTACACGGAATCTCACGGCTGCAGAAATCATCTCCCAAGTGGCTCTCGTCCAAGAGGATTTCCAAGAAAGGGTAAGCAATGTCGTTGTTATGGGTCAAGGGGAGCCTTTCCTTAACTACGATGAAGTTCTTGCTGCGTTGCGCATCCTAAACAGCAGGGACGATTTCAATATCGGAGCAAGACACATCACGCTCTCTACCTGCGGCATTATAGATGGGATCGATTGTCTCTCCCAAGAGCCAGAACAATTCACGCTCGCCGTGTCTCTTCATTCGGCTCTACAGGAGAAGCGTGATCAGCTTATGCCGAAAGTGGCAAAGCAACCTCTTTCGGATCTTAAAAAGGCTATGGAGAGATACACCCAGTCGACCAACCGTCGTGTCTCCTTCGAGTATCTTCTCATCAAGGATGTCAACGATTCAGAAGAAGATCTTCAAGCACTTCTCGACTTCTGCGATGGGCTACTCTGCCATGTCAACCTTCTCCCGGTGAACACCGTAGAAGGATCTCCTCTACAAGCCGCCTCACCAGCAACTGCAAAGCATTGGGTCGAGACACTGACCCACCATGGCGTGGAAACGAGTTTCCGAAAATCCCGCGGAGCTGATATCGACGGAGCATGTGGTCAGTTAAAAAACAAGTTAGCGCGAGGAGCCCTTCGTTAACTTGTCTTTCTCTTCTCATGTTTCACGTGAAACAAAAGCAACTAATGTCATGTTATGTAAAGTATTTTCCCTTACCTCACACTAGGGTCTATAACGACTTCTTTCAACAAAAGAAAAGAGTCTGTTTCACGTGAAACAGACTCTTTTCTTAGTCATTAAATGCTATTGGAAGTTACTCACCAACAAGCTCGCTAAAGAGTCGTCGCAAATCTTCCTCATCCTTAAATTCAATCTCAATCTTATTCTTCCCTTTGGACGATTTTACACGCACGTTAGTCTTCAATGTCTCGCGCAAGGTCTTCGCCACAGACTTGTAAACCGCAGGCATCGGTTCACGGGGAGCCGATGCAGAGCTGTCCTTTTTGCCTGACATAAGGCGAGCAAGGTTCTCTGCTTCGCGCACGTTTAAACCATTATCGATAATCTTCTGAGTCAAGGAAAGACGACCTTCAGCTGTGGGCACTGAAAGAATGGCACGAGCATGGCCCGCCGTGATCTTTTCCTCAAACAGAAGCTGCTGAGCCTCTTCAGGAAGATCAAGAAGTCGAAGTGCATTGGCGACAGTCGAACGACCCTTGGAAACTGCCTGCGCCACTTCCGCCTGGGTCATCGAGCGCCGCTCCATCAACCGACGGTATCCGTACGCTTCTTCTATCGGGTTCAAATCAGAGCGCTGGATATTCTCAATCAACGCAAGCTCGAGGGCTTGGTCATCATCAACCTCTTTTATACGAACGGGAACCTTCTTAAGACCAGCAGCCTTTGAGGCTTGCCAGCGGCGCTCACCGGCGATAATCTGATAAGTGCCATCGGCTATTTGTCTTACAAGAATAGGTTGAAGCAGACCATCTTTTTCAATAGAAGCAGCGAGTTCTTCTATTTCCTCTTTTTTAAATTGGGTTCTCGGCTGATCGGGATTAGGAGCGATTCTATCAATCCCCACCTCATCAGTTTCCCGTACAGGAACCTCATCAATCCTTGATTCCTCAATAATAGCTTCTCGCACAATGGGCTCAGAGACCTTTACTGGTTCTTCCTCAAGCTCAACCATCGTCCGTACGGGCCACGTGGAAACAGGGGCCTCTCGCGCTGCCTCTTCATCTACTTCAATTGTCACTCTCTGGCGCTCAGGCGCAGGGGAAACAGGGGCAGGTGATTCATAGGAACCGGGGAGGAGGGAACCCAGACCTCGACCGAGTCCTCCACGACGTTCGGGCTTAGCCACGAGCAATCACTTCCTTCGCTAATTCAATATAGGAAAGAGCGCCTCTTCCCTTGGGATCATATTGGGTAATCGGCTGCCCAAAACTCGGAGCTTCCGACAATTTAACCGTGCGAGGAATAGGCGTGGCAAACACCAAGCGCCCAAAATACTCACGCACTTCATCGACAACCTGCTTCGAGAGCGTTGTACGGCTATCGTACATAGTAAGAAGAATGCCGTAGATATCCAGAGTAGGATTAAGGCGGGATTTGACACGCTTCATTGATTCGAGAAGTTTTGTCACACCTTCCAAAGCATAGAACTCGCATTGGATAGGAATAAGCAATTTATCGGCCGCTACGAGAGCATTGACTGTTAAAAGACCCAAAGAAGGCGGGCAGTCGATGAGAATGAAATCATATTTGCCCCTCATACCGCCCATAGCATCCTTGAGGCGATTCTCCCGCGCCATTTCCGAGACCAGCTCAACTTCCGCTCCCGCGAGATTAATCGTAGCAGGAGCAATGTCTAACCCCTCGGCGATATCAGGAATAATTACCTCTTCAAGAGGAACATCATTAAGGAGAACATCGTAGATACACTGCTGTATGAGACTCTTCTCAACGCCAAGGCCACTGGAGCAATTTCCCTGAGGGTCAAGATCGACAAGAAGAACCTGTTTGCCCATCTCTCCCAGTGCAGCTCCAAGGTTGATTGCCGTTGTCGACTTCCCTACGCCACCTTTTTGGTTAATGATGGCGATGATCTTCGTCTGTCCGACAACATGACGCACCGGCGCCTTGTCTTTATAGCTCTTCAAAGGTTCTTGAGGAATCACAGGAGCTGCGTAATCCTCAACCTCCCTGACAACTACTTCAATATTTTCAGGATCGTCAACGAATTCCTCTTCAGCGACTACCACTTCTTGTTCCTGAGTCTGAGGTCGATCAACCTCTTCGACAGTCCGGGCTTGTTTTGTGTCTCGTTTAAGACCATCAAAGAATCCCACAGGAACCTCCTTCCTTGATTGGAGCACAGTATATCATCGCCTCAAGCCTGTTCAGGCGATGTTCGACAGAAGGATTCAAATTGATCGTGTTTCACGTGAAACACGATCACATACTATATTCAGCTTCGAGGGCGAAGTGGCTGTTTCTGAGCCAAGCCAATTCTTCGAGGGAGCTTGATGCGTGACTTGCCGATTTTCTCAAACACCACAATCGTTCTTGTAGTCTCTCCATCGCTCAAGCAAATCTCACGCTGAGAGATCATTTTCATACCAACAAGGTCTTGCACAGCAAGCGCTTCCTCAAGCTCCTCTGATGATAGCTGGGCCTTATAGCACACTAAGCGACCGCCATTTTTCAAAAGGGGCGAAGCAAGCTCTATAAGAGAAACGAGCTTAGACAGAGCTCGTGCTGTGAGGACAGCAAATTTCTCCTTGTACTCCAGAGGAAGATCCTCGATGCGCTCGCTTGATGTAGAAATCTGCTCACTCAACGAAAGATCATCGAGGGCAGATTGAACAATAGCCATTTTCTTCTTCACCGAGTCAACGAGAAGTGTCTTTCTTCCTGTTGCAAGCGCAAGAGGAACTCCAGGGAAGCCACCTCCCGAGCCAAGGTCTCCATAGAGACCAGTAGGAGCTTCATTGACCTCTGGCAAACCTACCAGCGAATCCTCTATATGAAGAAGGCGCGCTTGCTCCCCATCAGTAATGCGAGTAAGATTCGTGACCTTATTTGCTTCAAGGATTGAATCAAGATAGCGTTGCATCAAGCTCATCGTCTGATCTTCTGCCATCTCAACTCCTTCCCATAGGCGAACGTGTCCATAATAAAGGAAATGGGACGTGCTTTGCGCGTCCCATCAGCACGTTAAAAGTATCCGAACAGTTTTTACAGAGGAACCACGACTACATGACGGGAAGGGCCCTCTCCTTCAGAAACAGTCTCGACGCGATCATCGTCTCTCAAGGCAATGTGGATAATCCGGCGCTCATAAGGAGTCATCGGGCGCAATCCAACTTTGCGGTGCTGAGAAGCAGCACGATTAGCAGAGCTGTGCGCAATCGACTCGAGTTTCTGGCGCTGGCGGTTCTTGTAGCCCTCAACATCGACAATAACCGGATAACGGAAGCCAATGGTACGTACCGTTATCATCGACATAATGAATTGCAGCGCGTCAAGAGTTTTCCCATGGCGACCAATAAGGACAGCCATATCTTTGCCGCTGATATCAAGAATCAGTTCGCCCTCGTCGCCCTCGTATTCATCAATAGTCACTTCGCCGACATTGAAATACTGGAGAATATCTTGGAGCGCCGCGATAGCAGTGTCGGCAATAGTATCGAGCATCTCGTCCGTCACGATAAGCTCGTCCTCTTCAACAACCTCTTCGGTATTAATGGGGTCTGCAGAAGACTGAGAATCCTCCACCACCTCGTCTTCTACCTCTTCAATCATGTCCTCGAACTCTTCAGTCATTACAGGCTCCTAACCTTAAACACCGCGGTTGAAATGATGCCGCGGAACGTACAAAGGGAGTGTTTCATGTGAAACACTCCCTAAAATCAGTAAGGTCTAGCGCTTTTTCTTGGGACGCTTCTTCTTCTCTTTGCGCGTGACGTTAACCTCTATCGGCTTGACAACGAGAGCTTCTTCCTCCTCTTTACGCCGATCAGCAGCACGGCATCGCGCAAGCGTCAACTGATTCTGACCGATACCGATAAGGGAGGATGCGCCCCAGAAGAGCAACACGCCCGCCGGCGAACCCCAGGAAATCCAAAGCATCATAAGAGACATGATCGCGCCCATCATGAGCGTCTGATTTTTCTGCTGGGTGTTTTCGGTTTTCAACTGCTGAAGAACCATCGGAAGGAAGGTGGCACCGGCAAAGATAATCATGAGAATGAGATAGGGAACAAATGTTCCGAATCCCTCTCCGAAGGCCTGGGAGGGCGTCGTGACGAGATTAGGCACCAAGTTGTAGAACGAGTACGTGCCCTCGCCAATGCGATCGCCCATCTCGCGAAGCACCTGGAACAGGGCAATAAAGATCGGCATCTGGAGAAGCATCGGAAGACAACCAGCGAGCGGGTTGAACTTCATCTCCGCGTAGATCTTCTGCATCTCCTGGGATTGGCGCGTGGGGTCATCAGGAAAGCGATCTTTCAGGGCCTGAATCTTCGGCTGCACCTTCTGCATAGCATAATTGGACTTCGCTTGCTTATGCATGAGGGGCGCGACGATGATACGGAAGATAATCGTGACGATGATGATCGCCAGGCCCCAGTCATGGCAGAAGTTATAGAAGAACTGGATAATGTCGAAGATCCAGTCTTTAAAGATGTCCCACATAACTTACCTTTCCAAATGCACCGGCGACTCAGGGAACGGGATCGTACCCACACGGACCGCCAGGGCGGCATCGCAGTATCCTCTTTGCAGTGAGCACGAACCCTTTGCAAAACCCATACCGCTTGAACGCAGTGAGTCCGTACTCAGAACATGTGGGAATGAAGCGGCAAGAGGGGGGGAGGAGGGGTGAAAGAACCATTCGGTAAAACATAATAAGACCGATAGCGACCAGAGTCGGAATCCTCTTAATGCGTACGAGCAGCTTCTTCAACGGTGTTCTTCCCTTCGCCTTGGGCAAGGCGCTCAGCGACATTTCCGCATGCTTTCAGCACTTTACTATAAGAAGCCCGAGTGAGGCCCGATTTTGCCAGAAATATCACGTCAAAGCCGGCCCACGGCCCACCCATCTCCATGCAGAGTGCTCGCAAGCGGCGTTTGGCGCGGTTCCTCCAAACGGCATTCCCCAACTTCTTCCCCGCAATAAAAGCGACACGGCCATTCCGGTCGTGTCGCTCATGATTGCTCTGCTTGTCGTCCTGCGCGCCTACAATAACCGTAAAGTATGGCGTATGAAGACGATGCCCCGTAGAGAAGAGCTGGGAGATTTCAGTGCTGGATTTAATAGTCTGCACCTAAAGATCTCCTAGACGGTGAGACGCTTGCGCCCCTTAGCACGACGGGAAGCGAGAACAGCGCGACCACCCTTGGTAGCCATACGGGCACGGAAGCCATGGCACTTGGCGCGCTTGCGTTTGTTCGGTTGATAGGTGCGTTTCATTGTTTCTTTCCCTTTCATGGTTTAAAGAGTAGCTTTTGAATTATACAACGCAAAAAAGTACTGTCAACGGGGCGAACAGAAGAATAAGGAAGATGGCTGCGAAGGGGGGTTGCGGTAGGGAGGCGAAACCATGAAATACCGGTAACGGCTGTGCAGAACTAAAAAGTAGTTCCCATTGAGGAGGCATTCTAAAAATAGAATCCAAATAGTAGTCTCAATAAGACGAGTGGATTAGTCGATAACTGGCATAGCCGCAGGTGAGGAGCTTGCTAGCGTACTTACTGCTTGGTGAGTTATCGAGCGCGCTTGTGAACCATGCGCTAGCGGCCATCCTCTGCTGTCTCCCGTTGTCGTTGAAAAGTCGTCCTGTTATGCGCAGGTTTTCCCTTCTTATCAAGAGTTTGTGAACAAACTAGTCCAGCTCGCAGATGATCTTCTGCAGCACCTCAATCTCTTCCTGGGTATCGCGATCGGTCTTCAAACGCTCTTCGATGCTTGTTGCCGAGTGGATGGCGGTCGAATGGTCGCGATTGAATTTCTTGCCGATATCGCCGTAGGGGAGGTCGAGCAGTTGTCGGCACAGGTAGATGGCGATCTGTCGCGGTCTCACAATGGATTGGGATCGCTTGGGGCCTACCATGTCGCTATGGCTCACCTTGAAGAAGTTCTCCACTTCCCGCTGGATGTCCTCCACGGTCAAGCTTCGTGACATGCCGCCGGTGAAATGATTGGCTAGAAGCTCGCGTACTTCATCGATGGAGATATCGCTGCGATCGCAGTAGATCATGCGATAGATGACGGTATTCACGGCGCCCTTGAGCTCGCGGATGTTGGATCCGGAGTTCTCGGCGATGTACATTTGAATGTCGTCGGAGAGGGTGAAGTTCCCCAAGCCCTCGCTGCGGCTGAATTCGTCGGTGAAGGATTTGACGATGCCGAGTTTGGTTTCCACTTCCGGCGGCTGGATATCGATGGTGCCGCCGCTGTAGAAGCGAGATTTCAGACGCTCGTCGAATTGGATGTTCTTGGGAGCGCGGTCGGCGGAAAGCACCACCTGCTTGCCCTGGCTGGTCAGCGTGTTGAACAGCTGGAAAAGCATGTTCATGGATTCCTTCTTGCCTTGAAGGTGCTGGACATCATCGAGGAGGAGGATGTCCGCCTGCTCGTAATAGGCGCGGAAGTTGCGGAAGCTGACCTTCTCCTGATCTTTGATGGCGCCGGCCTCTGAGTACTTCGAGACAAAGTCCTGAGCATCCACATAGACCGTTCGCATCGAGGGACGCGTTTCCTCGATGTAGTTCTGAATGGCCCTCATGAGGTGTGTTTTGCCCAAGCCGCTCTTCCCGTAAATGAACAGGGGGTTAAGGGGAAGCCGTCCGGGGGACTCTGCAACTTCGACGGCCATGGAATAGGCCATGCGGTTCGATTCCCCGATAACGAAGTTCTCGAACGTGAGGGAAGACGAGGGATTCAAATACCGCTCGGCGACCGGCTCCTGGGAGAGCGGTGCGGGCGCGGGAGGCGCGTAGTGATCGACCACGACGTCCTCTACGAAGGGATGAGCGACCATGCCGGATGGTTCGAAGGGGGCCGCCTGAGACAGGGGAGCACCATAGGCCGGCGGTGGGGGAGCAGATGCCGCGATGGGCTGAGAGGGGAGAGGCTCCATCGTCGTTGCCGCCGGCTGCGCAGGTGCTGGTGCCGGCATCGGTTGTGAGGGTGCCGAAAGGGGAGCCGCTGGGGATGGTTGTCCCACGGCAGCGCTTTTGCGCTGCTCTTGAGTAGGATCGACGGCAATGGCCACCGCGAATACGACGCCGGTGAGATCGCGCAGCGCGCGCACGATCACCTCGGTGTAATGCTGCTCGACCCATGTCTTTATAAAGTCGTTGTCGGCGGTGAGCATGAGAAAGGAATCGCTCATGGCTTGGGGAACGAGCCGCGAGAAAAAGGCGGAAACCTGGGAAGGGTCGATATCCTGGTAGCTTTTGACCTGGGCGCAAATGCGCGCCCATTGTTCGTTGAGCGTCTCGCTATCCATACATCATCCTTCCGCCGGCGTTTTTGCCGTGGTTCTCCGCTTTCAGGGCAATTCTAGCAAATTGGCAAGGCTTGGGTCTTAGAGACCCTGTGCGATCTGACGGCCGTAAGGGGTGAGGGCCCGCTGCTTCCCGACCATTTCCACCAAACCTGCCTCTCGCAGCCGGTTGAGGGTGGTGTTGGTGGTGGAGGCCGGCGTCTCGGTCAGGTCGCTGAAATCCTTGTTCCGGAGGGTTCCTTCCTTAAGGAGAAGTTTCAGGAATATTCGCTCGCGTTCGGAGAGGGCGGGCGCCGGCATGACGGCGCCCGGGTAACCCGGATACGCCGCTGGTGCCGGTGCTGCTCCGTAGGCCGGATAGGCCGTTGGGGCGCCGTAGGCTCCATAGCTCGGATATCCCTGGTAAGGGGCTCCGTAAGAGGGAGCCGGTACGGGAGCAGGGGCCGCGGGTACCGCGCTGTAGCCTTGCGGCGCGTAGGCGGGTGGGTAGGGAGCCGCTCCTGGTGCGCTGGATGAGCCCACGGAGGGATAGATGCCGGCTGGGTTGGAGGGGTAGTGTTCGGCGCCAGCTGTGAGGGGCGCTCCGTAGGGCTGATGGACCGCGGCGGTTTCCGAAGCGTAGGACGAGCTCGGGGCGTACTCTCCCTTGCTGCCCAGCACGTCGGTTTCGTCCCAGTCGTCCAGGGGATCGTCTTCTTCACGCACCAAACTGACGGTGACGACGGCGCCGGTTCCCAAATTGTCCTCGATGGTAATGGTGCCATGGGACGATTCGAGGTACTCCCGCACAATGGGAAGGCCCGACCCGACGCCCCGAATATAGTTTTTCATCGGCTCGACGGCAGAAGAAAACCCTGGCATTTGGGCCTTTTCTTTCGAGGGGATGCCGGGGCCATGATCGGCGAAGCGGATGGTGTTCCCTTTGTCGAGAATGGAGACCACTACCTCTTTGAAGCACGCATGGATGAAATTTTCGGAAACCTCCCGAATAACGGTGTAAGGGATGGTCCCCCCTGCACCGTGGGACTGTTCGTAAACCGTGGAGGCGAGCGCCTCGATATAAGCCGCCGTGTCAGCGGGTTTTATCTCCACAACCCGTGGTGCGCTGCGCAGGTCGTCGTAGAGAGCGATACGCCCCACGGTGTCGACGAAGGAATAGTCGAAGGAAGCCCCCTGGGGAGCTTCGTCGTGAAGAGAAGTATGTTGTTCCATGGTTTCCAAGATCATTCCGTTTTGTTCGTCGTTCAATTCGTTATTTCAAGAATTTTTCAGGATATTGTAACGTGTTTCATCATTTTACAAGGTATCTACCTGCGCATTTCATAACCAGTGGTGAGTAATTCACTATTTGTTCAGTAAAAGTGGAAAACCGAAATTGAACTACCTGCGATTTTCCGAAGAATTCCGACTTATCAACCAAATATTCAGTAAAAGTGGAAAACTCGGAATTCAAGAATTCCTAACGGCTGTCATTCAAAGAGGAAAAAGTGAAAAACTTTGCCCGAAAACCTTGACAGAGACCCTCGATAACCCTTCTCAGCCGCTTCCTATGCCTTTGAGGAGAAAATTCCCATCAACCACGATCTTGTTCGAACATAGGTGCGTTTAAAGAGAATTACCCTGACACAATTTACAAAATACCAGCTCAGAGCAATGTTTTTGAAAGGAAAAATCGATGGTGAATTGTTGGCTAAAACTGTCAACCATCTTTACCTTCGATATCCACTCAGTGAAAAGGATGGTTATCCACTGCTTGCGCTGGGAAAAGAGGAAGTTATCCACTTTTTCCACCAACAGAGCGATAAAAGGGTGTAAAACTAATCAACCATTAGACAGACAACTCTGCTCGGCCTCTCTGTTTCCCTGTTTTCCGGCGTTATAATACCCGCACGATATCTTCTGTTTCAGCTCAGGCCATTACGAAGAGAGGCATCCCTTGAAATTCAGTATCAATCGCACCGAGCTTGCCAACGCCCTGTCCATTGTCCTCAAAGGGGTTTCCACTCGATCGACGCTCCCTGTCTTGTCTGGCATCCTCATCGAGGCCGCCGGCGACAAAATTATCCTCCAAGCCACCGATTTGGAGCTCTCCATTCAATACTCCGTGGCCGCGCTCGTTGAGGAAGAAGGCCGCACGGTGGTGCCCGGTAAGCTGTTCTCGGAAATTGTGAAGAACCTTCCCGATGCTGCGGTTCATGTCGAGACCACTGATGAGCAGGCCTTTGTCACCTGCGACACGTCGTCATTCTCTATCCGCGCCTTGAACGCTGAGGATTTCCCTGGTTTTCCCCGTGTGGACGTTCACCAGAAGATAGAAATTCCCTTCCATCAGTTTTCCACTATGGTCAAGCGTGTTTCTCGTGTCGTATCCAAAGATGAGTCTCGCGCTATTCTCACAGGCGTCCTCATTACCCTGGAGGCCGGCGTGCTGCGCATGGTGGCCACCGACTCCTATCGCCTCGCCATCACCGACGCCCCTCTGCCGAACTCCTCGGCCGATGAGTTCCATGCGGTCATCTCGGGTAGCTTCCTGTCGGAAATCGCGTCTCTGCCGAAAACGGAGTCGCCGGTGTCTCTGGCCTTGGCCGACAATCAGATCGTCGTGACCTGCGAGGACACGGTGTTTATCAACCGCCGCATTGAAGGCAACTTCCCCAATTACAAGCAGCTGCTCCCCGACGGCTACGCTACTCGCGCTACCATCGAGGTGGATAAGCTCGTGGCCAGTGTTCGCCGCGCCTCTCTGCTTGGCTCTACCTCCTCGCCCGTGCGCTTTGATTTGAACAACGCCTCCCAAACGGTGCAGATTTCCGCAGCATCCCAGGATGTGGGCAGCGCTCAGGAGATTATCTCCTGCGCCATCGAGGGCGAAGATGTGGAAATTGCTTTCAACTATGCCTATGTGTTGGATGGCCTCGGATCCATTGCCACCGACGAGGTATATCTTGAAGTGCAATCGGCTTTGAAACCGGGCATCTTCCGCGCACTTGAGCCGGAAAACTTCCTCTACCTCGTCATGCCCGTGCGCATCTCCTAAATGACCCTGCGTATCGAAAGCCTCTCTTTGCGGAATTTCCGCAACTACGAGGATGCGGCTCTAAGCGAGCTTGGGGATATCACCGTACTTGTGGGGGAGAACGCTGTCGGCAAAACGAACCTCATCGAGGCCATCCAGCTGCTTACGGCGCTCACGTCGTTCCGACATGGTACGGCCGATCAGCTGATTCGTCACGGTGAGGAGCATAGTCGCGTATCCATGCAGGCAACTGACGGCAATCGGCGTCTTGATATCGATCTCACGCTTGATGGTCGTACGCGCAAGTATCGGCTCAATGGGAAGGCGAAACGGCCGATCGATTTGAAGGGACTCATTCCATCGGTTGTTTTTACGCCTGACGACCTCGACTTGGTAAAAGGGCCGAACAGCGGGCGGCGGTCCTCGTTGGACACGTTGGGCGCTCAGGTGAATAAAAGCTACTACACGGTACGGCGTGATTACGAGAAGGTGATTCGTCACAAGAATCGCCTTCTCAAAGAAGAGGCCGATGACGCTCTTGTGGAGGCCATCAATGAGATGGTTGTCACCGTGGGGGCTCAGCTCACGATCTACCGCATCGCGTTGTTCGAGCGGTTGCTCCCTCATCTGATTGCAAAGTACCAGGAGATTTCTCAAGGACGCGATTGCTTGAACGCGGTCTATGTTCCTTCGTGGGGAAAAGGAACTCTGGGGGAAACGGTTGAATCCCTTACCCGCGACGAAGCCCGTGAGGCGTTGGCCCGCGCGCTTCATGAGCGCGCGGAGGAAGAGCGACGCCGCGGCCGGGCAGTGGTGGGGCCCCATAGCGATGAAATCGTATTCACCCTCGATGGGGAAAACGCCTCAATTTACGGAAGCCAGGGGCAGCAGCGCTCCATTGTGCTCTCGTATAAGCTGGCTGAAGCTGCCGTCATCGAGGAGATCATCGACCAGAAGCCGGTGCTCCTTCTTGATGATGTGATGAGCGAGCTGGACGGCCGACGGCGCGATGCGCTGGTAACCGCTATGGAAGGTGGTAGCCAGACCTTTATCACCACAGCGAACATCGATTACTTTAATGAGGCCATGTTGAGCAAGAGCAATGTTATCCACTTGCCGTTGGCGTGACCCGCCAAAACCGTAGGATCGTCCCATTCGAGTCCCCAAAGTATTAACTCCGTGCATTTCTCGCTTGATTTGAGCCCCATTTTCCACAATTCCTGGCAAAGTCTTCACCGAACCGCAATATAGGCCCTCAAACAGCCTTAAAATAGCCCCATTCCGCGACCTTCAGCCGAAATGTGATTTTCCATGCTATAATCGACACTCATTCAGCGCCCGCATCTGGGCGCGTTCTTTTGTTCCGAGAGCGAAGGAGTGTCAGTGGCAAACAAACCAGATCACTACGACGGTTCTGACATTCAGGTTCTAGAAGGACTTGAAGCTGTTCGCAAACGCCCGGGCATGTACATCGGCTCCACCGGTCCCCGCGGTCTGCACCACCTGGTCTACGAGGTGGTCGACAACGCTGTGGACGAGGCCCTGGCCGGGTACTGCGATACCATCAAGGTGACCATCCACCCCGACAATTCCATCTCCTGTGAGGACAACGGCCGCGGCATTCCCGTGGACAAGCACCCCAAGGAGAAGATTCCCACGGTCGAGGTCGTACTCACCATTCTGCATGCCGGCGGCAAATTTGGTGGCGAGGGCTATAAGGTCTCTGGCGGTCTGCACGGCGTGGGCGTTTCCGTTGTGAACGCCCTTTCCACAAAGGTGGAAGTGCAGGTGCGCCGCGATGGCGTAGAATACGAGATCGATTTCGACCACGGCAAGACCAAGACTAAGCTGCATGAGATCGGCAAAGCCAAGCACACGGGCACCACGGTCACCTTCTGGCCCGACCCCGACATCTTCACCGAGACCACGGTGTACGACTACGACACCCTGGCCGCCCGTTTCCGCGAGATGGCCTTCCTGAACCGCGGCTTGAAAATTATCCTCACCGACGAGCGCATCACCGACGCCGACGGCAATCCGCGCGTCGAGGTCTTCCAGGCCATGGGCGGCATCGTCGACTTCGTGAAGTTCTTGAATGATGGCAAAGAGACCCTGAACAAGCCCATCTACTTCGAGGCCGAAAACGCCGACGGCACCGTGGAAGTGGCCCTGCAGTGGTCTAGCTCCTATTCCACGAACTCCGTCATGGCCTTCGCCAACAACATCAACACCCACGAGGGCGGCACGCACATGGACGGCTTCAAACAGGCTATCACGCGTACCATCAACGATTACGCCCGCTCCAAAGGCTTGTTGAAGGAGAAGGACCCGAATCTCTCCGGCGAGGACGCCCGCGAGGGTTTGGCGGCCATCATCTCCGTGAAGCTGCACGACCCGCAGTTTGAGGGCCAGACGAAGACGAAGCTCGGCAACACCGAGATCCGCCCGCTAGTGCAAAACGCCGTCGCTCAGGGCCTCGGCGAGTACCTGGAGGAGAACCCCACGCCGGCCAAGCGCATCATCGGCAAGGCCACTCAGGCGCTGAAGGCCCGCGAGGCTGCCCGCAAGGCCCGCGAGATGACCCGCCGCAAGAACGTGCTCGATTCGTTCAGCATGCCCGGCAAGCTCGCCGACTGCGCCAGCAAGGACGCCTCCCAGTCCGAAATCTTCATTGTAGAGGGCGATTCCGCAGGCGGTTCGGCCAAACAGGCCCGCGACCGCAAGTTCCAGGCCATCCTGCCTCTGCGCGGTAAGATTCTGAATGTGGAGCGTGCCGGTCTGCACCGCTCGCTGTCCTCCGATACCATCAGCTCGCTCATTACCGCGATCGGCACTAACATCGGCGAGGACTTCGACGCCGAGAAGGCCCGCTACCATCGCATCATCATCATGACCGATGCCGACGTCGACGGTGCGCACATCCGCTGCCTGTTGCTGACGTTCTTCTACCGCTACATGCCCGAGCTCATCAACCTCGGCTACATCTACATCGCCCAGCCGCCCATCTTCGGCCTGAAGAAGAAGAATTCCCGCAGCCCGAAGGTCGAGCGCTACATCTACGACGAGAAGGCGCTGTCCGCCACCCTGGCCGAGTACGACGACCCCAGCAAGTTTGATGTTCAGCGCTACAAGGGCCTCGGCGAGATGGACCCCGAGCAGCTGTGGGAGACCACCATGGAGCCGGCAACCCGCACGCTTTTGCAGGTGAACATCGACGATGCCGTGGAGGCCGAGCGCGTGGTGAGCGAGCTTATGGGCGAGCAGGTGGAGCCTCGCAAGGAGTTCATCCAGAAACACGCCCGCGACGTCCGCTTCCTGGATATTTAGGAGAGCTAAATGGCTGATAACTTTGACGAATTCGACGACGACCGCGACGAGGTAGAGGCCGCCGAGGAGGACGCCCTGTACCTGGCCGAGGAAGTGAACACCGATGATGAGGGCGACGACGACGCGGAACTCGCCAGCGCCAGCTCCACCCTCGATGAAGAAGAAGACGTGGAAGACGCCGACGAGGACGGCAATGAGCCCGGCTTCATCTCCGAGGAAGAGCTCGCCCGCTCGCTGATGGTCGACATGCCAAACCCCCACGGCTCCATCATCGAGGGCGCCAACGGCGGCGAGGGCACCATCGTGCGCGCGGCATTTCTCGGCAAGGAGATGCAGACCTCCTTCCTCGAGTATTCCATGTCCGTTATCGTCTCCCGCGCCCTGCCCGACGTGCGCGACGGTCTGAAGCCGGTGCACCGCCGCATCCTGTACGCCATGAACGAGTCCGGCTACACGCCGAACAAGCCGCACATGAAGTCGGCCCGTACCGTCGGTGACGTGATCGGCAAGTATCATCCCCATGGCGACTTCGCCGTGTACGACACCATGGTGCGCCTGGCCCAGCCCTTCAGCCTGCGCCTGCCTCTCATCGACGGCCACGGCAACTTCGGCTCCATCGACGGCGACTCCGCCGCTGCCATGCGTTACACCGAGGCGCGCCTCGACAAGCCGGCTATGGAGCTTCTGCGTGACCTGGACAAGGAGACGGTCGACTTCCAGCCCAACTACGACGAGTCGCTGCAGGAGCCTACGGTGCTGCCGTCGCGCTTCCCGAACCTGCTGGTCAACGGCTCGAACGGCATCGCCGTCGGCATGGCCACCAACATCCCGCCCCACAACCTGGGCGAGGCCATCGACGCCACCTGCCTCATGATCGATAACCCGGATTGCACGACGGAGGACCTGCTCACCGCCATGCCCGGCCCCGACTTCCCCACGGGCGGCCTCATCATGGGCAAGAAGGGCATTCTTGATGCCTACGAAACCGGCCACGGCAACCTCACCATCCGCGCGAAATGCGAGATCGAGGAAAAGAAGAACGGCCGCGCCTCCATTGTGGTGAAGGAAATTCCCTACCAGGTGAACCGTAAGCGCCTGCTGGAGAAGCTCGGCGAGCTGGTGCGTGACAAGAAGCTGCCCGAAATCAGCAACATCCACGACGCCGCCGACCGCAAGGGCATCGACATCATCATCGATCTGAAGTCCAACGCCATCCCGCAGGTGGTGCTGAACAAGCTGTTCAAGCACACCCAGCTGCAGGTGGGCTTCGGCTGCAATATGCTGGCCCTGGTGAACGGCACCCCGCGCGTGCTCTCGCTGAAGGAAATTCTCTTCTACTATATCGAGCACCAGAAAGATGTTGTCACCCGTCGCACCCGCTACGAGCTGGCCAAGGCCGAGGAGCGCGAGCACATCCTCGAAGGCTATATCATTGCGCTCGATAACATCGACGAGGTCATCCACATCATCCGCTCCTCCGAGACGGACAAGGAAGCCGCCGCGCGCCTCACCGAGCGCTTCGGTCTTTCCGAGAAGCAGACCAACGCCATCCTGGAAATGCGCCTGCGCCGCCTGACCGGCCTGGAACGCACCAAGATCGAGGAAGAGCTGGCCGAGCTGCGCGAGAAGATCGCCTACTACAAGCAGATCCTTGCCGACGAGAACCTGTTGAAGCAGGTCATCAAGGAAGAGCTGCAGGAGATCAAGAAGAAATACAACACCCCGCGCCGCACCCGCCTGACCGGCGAGGCCAAGGATATCGAGGTGGAGGATCTCATCGCCGAGGAGAACATGGTCGTTACCATGACCAAGGCCGGCTACATCAAGCGCCTGCCCGTGAGCACCTACCGCCAGCAGAAGCGCGGCGGCAAGGGCATGCAGGGCGTGAACTTGAAAGACGCCGACTTCGTGGAGCACCTGTTTGTGGCTTCCACGCACTCCTACATGCTGTTCTTCTCCACCAAGGGCAAGGTTTACCGTCTGAAGGTGTACGAGATTCCCGAGGCCGGCCGTCATGCCCGCGGCACGGCCATCGTGAACCTGCTGCCGCTGGAGAAGGGCGAGTCCATCTCGGCCGTCATCGCCACGAAGGACTTCCCGGCCGAGGAGTTCCTCATGTTCGCCACGGCTCAGGGTAACGTGAAGAAGACCTCCATGGATCAGTACGACCGCACGCGCCGCGACGGCCTCATCGCCATCAACCTGAAGGACGGCGACGAGCTCATCTCCGTGAAGCGCGTGGCCAAGGGCGAGAAGGTCATCATGGTGTCCAGCGCCGGCAAGGCCATCAAGTGGGACGAGGGCGAGGTGCGCGGCATGGGCCGTGACA
>ERZ832522.1914-NODE-1914-length-26660-cov-7.086074_pt1 | contig 26660 bp, 48 predicted proteins | sample MGYA00519951_ERZ832522 | MGnify/ENA primary metagenome ERZ832522 (study PRJEB31850, sample SAMEA3708728) | human gut metagenome | biome: human gut; feature: human-associated habitat; material: faeces | place: China | collected 2014 ... | reverse complement strand
AGATTATACGTGGGGCTGCTGTATTCCGGCTCGGCGATTTGTGCGAACTTATCGCATCCATCCACCTTAACGGCGATCCTCAGATCATAGCTCATTTCTCTGTGCCTCCTTCCTTCGGCGGCGATGGGAGTAGGTGCATTCCCATTGGTGAAAGCCCTGTATCCTCATACTGTGCAAGGCGAGTATAGAGTTTTGGCACTATGCAGCCATTTCGACACCCCCCCCGGCTTATTGCTGGGGCGCATGCAGTAGTTATCCTGCCCGCAGCATTCCCACGGATCAAGATTTTGCCAGTGTTCAACCGTCAATCGTTTCATCGTTTTCCTCCTCCGGCAATTCTGGAAGCGGCTGCCAGTGGGTGATTTCAACATCGTCATCCACCTGATCCGTTTCGTTCGCGCCGCACTCTACAAGCAAATCTTCGCAAACACACGACCACCAATACCAAGCCTCCCTGTAATAGACAGCAGTCGCTTTTTGCGGAACGTCCTTCATGTACCGGTAGTACGGCGCTGGGTTGTGATTTACCCACACCACATTTACAGGCTCAAGTTCTTCCGGCAACCGAACAGACGCAGGAATCCATGGGGTAAACTTCTTACAGCAGGGGTAGCCGACGATCTCACCACAATCCTTGTTCCCGTAGACAATATTTCCGTCTATATTGTGGTCAAAATGACCGCACATGGTACAAATGAACATTTCGGCAGCCTGCCACTGCTTCTGAAGATAAACGACGTGTTTCTCGCGCTCCTGGGCATCGTATTTAAGATCCCTGATTTTATTCTGCTGTTTTTCCAACAAATCCGCCGCATCAGCCATATAATCCATCACGGCTTCGGCATGTTTAATTGCTTCTTCTCTTGTCATGTTATACCTCCAAATCCATTTTGCTGCCGCAATGGCAATATGGGTATCTCCGGCAAGTCTCGCCGTATTCTCCGGATTCCAGCAGGTGGTGCAAGTCGATATTGTCTACCTTGCGCCCGCAGATGGAGCATTCCAGGCAGAGGGTCATTTCGTCTGCAAGCCGGATATTCCAGTTCCCATACCGCACCGGCTCCACGTCGGCGGCGGGAAGATCGCGGAGAATCTGTAGAAATCTTGGTGAGACGTTAAACAGCTCAGGGTTTTGCAATTCCGTCAGTGCCGCCTCCCGGCTGATGTAATCACTCATGTTCAGCCCTCCTCGTTATACAAATCGCAGTATTCCTTAGCTGGGCACCATGCGCATTCTTCCGGTTCTTTGTATTCGCAGGTAAATCCCAAGTCCCGCACCATTACAAGCCTGTCGTCGGAATCATACCAGTCCATTTCCCATTTTCCTGCTCTATGACACATGTCAGCAGCCGGTGCCCGTCTTACCTCAATGGCGCAAAAATCCATGTCCTCGCAACAGTCTGTGTGCATTGCCAAGGATCTGGCTTTTCCGGCTGTTTCCGCAAAGACGATGGTTGCTGTCCACTCATTTGGATCTCGAACTTTCCATGCTTTCATGCCAGATCCTCCACATAGCACCAACTCTGGGGCGGGCGTTCTAGCATGTACAGTTCCATGCTATCCCTTGTCGTCCGCAGCCCTGTAAATTCGCTCAGCTGTTTCGGGTTATCGTAGATTTTCAGGTTGGAAATGTGCCAAGCGTACCCATCCCTACCGCCCAGGTATTTTTCAATTTGGGGCGTTGTTAGGCAGCTTTTGGAGAAGTCAAAGGAATCATCTATCGTGTGCCCGTTTTTCATCGCGGCTAGCCGAATCCCAGGCACCCCGGAAAAACCGATGTGAGTTAGCCATGTGATCTTGTCACACACGAACTCCCCAACAACCTTCCCGTGTTTTCCCCACATTCCCATTGCAACGCCGCTATTTGTGCAGTAGATATAACACTTAAACGGCGTTCCCATATTTGGACGGGTCTTTCTGACTTCCAGCGTCTTTTCCCCGCTCAAAATCTTCTCCACCCACTCCGGGCGGATGCTGATAAGTACCGCGTTAGCCATTGTCAGCACCCCTGTACAAAAAGACTTCGAGCTCCATCATGCAAGAAGGACACAGGTCAAAACGATCCCGTTGCCAGTATTTCCTTTCAATATCGGTGTCTCTCAACTCGATAGAATTTGATTGTGACTTAGGGAACGCCTTCCTACCGTTATAATGCTCATATAGGCGTCCGCAGCGATCACATTTCAGTGCCTGCATTTTCAGCCCTCCCATAAAATTCCTCCAAGTCATCCTGCGCCTTGCCAACAAAATCGGGGCAAGCCAAGCATTCCGGTAGCGGGTAATCCGTCATCAGGTCAACCCGTCCAAGGCAGTAGATGCGGTCTTTCTTGCCGTCGTTCCATTCGTGAGACGGGCGCCCTCGCTTGCCCAGCGCACACTTAACCGTTGCCATTGTCAGCCCTCCTGTTCCATGCTTCAGCAGCTTGTTCTTCCGTGTCGTAAATATACACACCGCCCAAAATCCCGCCATCGCACTCATAGCTTGCGATCGGGCATTCCGGGTTTTCCTCGTGAGCGTGGTGAAGCATAAAGCCAAGCCCACTATAGGGATGTTCTCTATATGCCTCATCATGCAGATTTCCTTCGTCATCGCACAGAACAAGGCTAACTTTACCGCCGCAAAACGGGCAGGGCTTCAATTTGATTTCGTCCATTGTTATCTCCTTCCCGCCCGGGTTGCCCCGGGCTTGTGTTATCCCCACTGTTCCGCCTAATGCCCCAGCGCCCGGAACGCCATGCACACGGTTTGCGATTCCTCGCAGGCTATCAGAACTTTCATGGCGTTACCTTCACAAACTCTCCGTTTTCCAGCATGTACAGTGTATCCGCTTTGATTTTTTCACCATCGACATACTCCGTTTTCACACATGCCGGAACGTATCGTTGCTTTGCTCCATCGTATTTCCACTCCGCAAGTGTAATCCAGCAGCCAATTGGCGCTTTTACCACAGAGCCATTTCCGGCGCAGCAAATCACGGAATCGCTTCCAGTGCAGTTAATCCGGGCGGAGTCCCCGGAGCTGCCAATCTGGGCGGAGTTCCCGGAGCTGCCAATCCGGGCGAAGTTCCCGGAGCTGCCAATCCGGGCGAAGTTCCCGGAGCTGCCAATCCGGGCGGAGTTCCCGGAGCTGCCAATCCGGGCGGAGTTCCCGGAGCTGCCAATCTGGGCGAAGCCCCCGTAGCTGCCAATCCGGGCGGAGTCCCCGGTATCAACGTTTTCACCCGGCATCTCGGCAATAGTCTTTTCCAGTACAAAATCCACACATGCCTTGATAAATCCGGACAGTCCCAGTTTTACGCCAATTTTCAGTTTTCGGGAGCAGAATTTTTTCTTATCATCCGTCTTTGGCTCGTCTAGTGCTTCAACTTCCGCGAACTCGTTCGGCGTGCCATCAGAGCGAATCAAATCATAATAGCCCAGCACGTCAAAGGGATTTTCGCAAAAGTGCATTCCCTTTTCACAGATTTTCGCCTCCGGTTCCTCGAAGACGGTATTTTCCTGATACTGCTTATCCTTGCAGATCAAGCCGGGGTTGAATCCTTTGTATCCTTTCATTTCCCTTTTCCTTTCTGTTTTCCTTTATTCCCCCGAGGGACTTTCCCCCACCGGGGCGGGGTGCAGTTCCGCTTCACCGGCTTGAAACAGCCGTACATTTTCGCCCTGCTCATTGAAAATCCTCCATACTTGTCTGCCCCGGTAGCACATCGTACTCCATCCACCAGCGGAACACATCTTCTGCGGTGGTTCCCATGCGCCATGAACCGTCCGGTTTCCCACGCCGTCTGCGTTCCTCCAGCATCCTTTCAAATGCGTTCAGGTAGAGTTGCTTGTACTTCGGCCACCGGGCGAACTCCGCTTCACGCCCTTTCGTGCCCGCCATAGGGCAGCCGATACAGCCGACACGGCATTTCCCCTCGGCGTATAGCGGGTTCATGGGGCATTTGGCATCTTCCAGGAAGCCGTACACATCCTTGTCCGCCCAGTCGATAATCGGGTTCACAACTCGTTTTGCTTTCAGGCGGCAGTTTTCAAAAAGCATCCGTTTTTCATCATTGTCATTGGCAAGAATGATCTTTTTATCCTTGGTTGCGCCCAGTTTTTCGTAGATTCCACGGTTGTTTTTTCTGGATGCAGATTCAGCCCAGCGAACCCCGGTGCAGATAAACCGCCCTGCCCCCCCTGTTTCTTTCAGGACGGAGCAGCAGTACCGCACAAGCCGGGTAGGCGGCATCAGCTTTTGAGGGATCAAGCTCCACATGGAGGTGCGCTGCCCCTTGTACATGGGCATATTCACGGTGCATTTGTAGCCCTTTTCTTCCAACCGCTTGAACTCACTTCTGACAAACCGCACCGTTTCCGGGGCATCAGCCGTGGTGTGGTTGTGCTGGAACTCGCAGGGGATGCCGGAACGCACCGCAAGCTCGGTGATAACCCCGGAATCCTTACCGCCGGAAATGCAGATAACCAAAGGCTGCTGATACGCCATGAGCGACATATCAGAGGCGGCTTTCAGGCGATCGATTGCCATCTGCTCCAAGTCATTCATTCTCGATAACAATCCCCTCTCTCACCAAATCCGGGTGTTCGTACCGGAAAAATTGGCGTTGTTTTTTGTGGTTTCCAATTGATTTCATGATGTTTTTGTTCCAATTCGCCACGAAATATTCTTCCCATGCCTTGCAGCCGTCCCCGTTAGTGGGGCAATCGTCCCGCGTGCAGTTTCTGCAAAAGGGGCTTTCCGAATCGATGTACTGGCCGGGTTTTTCGTCCATCATACCCACCCCTCACAGTCTGCGTGTGTTCCGCACACGGTAATTTTTCCCCCGGTCTTTGCCGATGGAGTAGGCTTTTGCCCGCTCGTAAATCCTGCCTCCGACCGCCTCGTCAATATCCAGCAGTTCATCCTCCGTCAACTCCGTGGACAGAATGGTCAGCAGTTCCGGGTTGTTGTATCGGTAGTTCAAGATTTCAAACGCATAGTTGATATCTGCCGCTGTGGGGCGCTGGGTGGCGTTCTCTGCCGTTTTCCCGGTCTTGAAAAGGTCATCTATGTACAGCACCTTTGCGGTCTTGTACTTGTCCAGAATCCTCCGCAGCTCAACCGTTTCGCCGTCAAATTCGGACATTCTGGCAGCCTGTTTGATCTTTCCAATTTCATCCCGCCAGAGCATATACACCACTTCCCGGCCTTCCAGCAGCAGCTCACGGCAAATGGCAGTGCATAAGTGGGTCTTTCCGCAGCCGGATTGACCGCACAGGGCGAACCACCCGGAAGGATTCTTGGCGTAGTCCATGGCGGCGGCTTTGAGGGTTTCTTGCCACGGCTCCGGGGTCTGGAACTTGTCGAAGGTGTAATCCCGGATGATGTTTTTCAGGCCGCTCCGCTGCATCCGTAGGATGGAGCGCCGGGTATCTGCACACTTGCAATCTGCCACGGAATGGGAAAAAGTGCCGTCCGGGTTCTCCACCAACCGGGCAACATAGCCTTTGTTTTTGCAAATAGGGCAGTTGTAGCCGTCCTCTTTGTCCCGGTCGCCAATAGCGTCGTTCAGGGCATCCACCCGGAGTTGGGCATACTGCCGGGGGTCAAGGTCACAGGTAGTGACCAACCCTTTCGCTTTGAGCATTTCCATCAGGCTTTCCATTGGCGGTTCCTCCTTTCATCAGTCTGTCCCAGATAATCCCTGCCCAGTTTGCTGCCATACACTGCTCCATCAGGTCAATGACTGCTTGTTCTCCGTACTTTGCTGCGTTTTTTTGGATTTGGGTCAGCAGCGATTTCAATCCCTGTTCCTTGTAGCTCTCCCGCCGTTCGGACTTGTATTTCAGCCAAGCGGTGGTTTTCGCCATCAGCGATTCGGAGAAAGAATAACTTGCGATGATTTGCGAAAAGGGGGTAGGGGGATAACATTCGTTCTCTTTCTCTCTCTCTTTCTCCTTCTCTATCTCGCTTGCGGGTTGCTCTTGCTTATCGTTTGCTTCCACTTTGCTTCCGCTTTGCTTGCTATTTGCTTCCGCTTTGCTTGCTATTTGCTTGGTGCTTCCTCCGTTTTTTCCGGATTTTGCTTTCCGCCTGCTTGCGTCCAGATTCGGCTTGATAAGCATAAAGGCAATGGCGGCGGCGTCAGACATTTTGTCTACGTCCGGAGCATCGTTAAACAGAGCGTATTTGCAAATAGCGTCATAGGCTTCTGCCTTTGCGGCCTTGCTTTTTATCTTGAAAACCGCTTCAAAAAACGAGCGGTAAAAAGTGAATTGGCTTCTTACTTCATCTTCCATCTCACACTGTGTCACGGGGTGCCTCCTCTCCGGTGAGGCGAACCGCCACGCATGGGCGGGTGCCGTACCGCTTGCAGACTGTGGCGTCTGTGATAGCTGCATCATCCTTGTAGGCGATACCGTTCAGGGCATCACACACGATCTTGCCTATGTTGTCCCAGTCGGGTTTCACCATTGGCAGAATCTGATTGTCAATCGCTTCGGCCTGCCTGCGCTTGCTCCACGAATGGGGAACGGGGTAGATTGCCGCAATGTCAACCCGGATAGTGCCGGTGAACTTTGCCCCGTGGGCTTCGCACTGGTATGCCCATGCCACCAGCTTTTCATAGTCCTTTGTTTTCTTTGGGGTGTATGTCGCACCGTTCTGGGTGAAGCGAGGGCGCTCCTTCCCTTGCGGAACGCCGGGAATCGTAAATTCAATCGTCACGTTTTCGCTCCTTCCTTTTGGAGTTGGCGGTTTAACCTCCCCCCGCCAAGGGAAAATGCAAACTACACTGTCAATCTTTTTAGGGAAAGATTGCTTTTCCTGGCCTAGAACGGCAATTGCGCGTCGTCGTCTTCCAACTCTACGAAGTTCGCCGCAGGGGCGGGAGCCTGATACGCCGGTACACTGTATCCGTTGTCAGCCCCAGAGCTGGCCTGAGTGCCGCTTTCCTTGCTTCCGCAGAAATAGATACTGTTTACCAAAATCTCCGCCTGACGGCGCTTCTGGCCGTTCTTGTCGGTATACTGCCGGATTTGCAATCTGCCCGTTACTATGGCCATCTGGCCTTTGCGGAAATACTTGGCGGCGTTCTCCCCGGCGGCTCCAAAGGCGGTGCAGTCTAGGAAATCCACTTCTTTCTCGCCGGTCTGCTGGTTCTTGAAATCCCGGTCAACCGCCAAGGTGAAGCTGGTAGCAGCCTTGCCGGAATTGGTTCTGCGAAGCTCCGGGTCTCGCACCATGCGTCCGGCAATGGTGATGGTGTTAAGCATTCTCCGCTACCTCCTGAGAAATCACCTCGCCGGTGTCCTGGTCAACGTCGATGTACTCAGTCATGTCCGGGATATCTGTCATGTCGGAGGAAATATCCGTCTTTGTGGTGCCGTCCTGAGCCATACCGCGCACAAAGTCGGATTTCAGCGGGGCGTATTTCAGCACCTTTTTCAGAACGGTTTTCTTTGCCATCTCGTCAAAATTGGTCTGCCACGGGCCATTCCCGAAGCTCTTAGAGAACTTTCTCGCGTGCTCGGAAACTTCCTCGATGCTCATAACCTGAAATCCGTAGCCTCCGTCCTTGGTCTTGAACATGGCGTAGTAGGCAATGGGCTTGCCACGGTTGCTCTTGGCGGGGACGTGCCGCAGCTTCGGGTCAAGGCCAAGGGCATACTCAAACTCGTCGTTTTCGTATACGGTGTGCGCCTGAATGATGGAAACCTCACCGGAACGGTAGGCCAGATCAATAAGCCCCTTATAGCCAAGCTGGAATTGGCACTCCATCTGGCCGTGATTGCGGAAGGGAATCAGATAAGCCTGCCCAAGAGGGGTATTGGGTTCCAAGCCCAGCTGGGCGGCGGTCATCATAGCGCCAAGGAAGGACTGGGGGGTACACTCTTTCAGCTTCGGGTTTGCGGACAGGGCAGACAGGGTAATGCGGCTGAACCGCTCCGGGGTCATTACGGAGGGCAGCGCCGCCTGAATGGCTGGCTTCATCACCTCGATATAGTCCTGAATGCTGCTGGGATTTTTCTTTTTCGCTACCGCCTGAGTAGAAGCGGCGGCATTCTGAATCACGTTTGCCATTTTTATTCTTCCTCCTCGATAACTTTCATTTCTTTCTGCTTGTAGCACATGTGCGCCGCGTAGCTGATGGACTGCATGAGGTCAAGCTCCCGCGCCCCGCGGATGCTGCTCCATGCGTGAATGATTTCTTCCCCGTTGAAAAGGACCGCGAACCGTACCTTTTTGGGGAATACGTCCAGTTTTACGGAGTATCCGATGGTTTCATAGCCCGAAACGGCTTCCACCTCCGCTTTTTGAGGGGGGGTAACTGCCTGCTTTTTCAGCAGGTCACCTTCCGATACGCCGAGGAGCACACACAGCCTGCGGAACGCATATTCCGGAATCCGCCCGTTATTGACTGCGTAGCTGAGATAGCTGGGGCAGCGCCCGATTTCCTCGGAGAGAACTGCCAACGTCTTTCCGGAATCATACACGGCTTCTCTTGCGGCGGAAGTGTCGATTTCTACCATATTTGTTTTTCCCATTATTGCTCATCCTTTTTGAACCGGAAAGTTCTGCTTTCCGAAGATTTGAAATAGTTCTGTGGGATTTCTCCATGGTCTTTCTCCCACTTCTTTCTATCAAACGTGGAGCGTTTCTGCGTCTTCCATGTGACGCTGTAACTCCCGTATCCGCCCCGCTCGGCGGTTCCCATGGCCTCCATGATACGCGCCTGAGCGGTTGCTTTCTTTTCTTCCAGCGCCTTGATCTGCTGGCTGCATTCGTCCATAATCGCCAGGTCAACGGCGCAGCCGGTCAAATCCATTTCGGTGTCCGGATCGCTGGCCGGGAACTCTGCGTTCAGGGCGTCAATGGTGGAATCCATGCCGTCAATGGCCGGGGACGTTTCGCTCTGAACGTTCGCCCAGAAGCTTTCCTCCGCCTCTTTCAGGGCTTCCAGCTCTGCTTCGTCCCGCTCGATGACGAACACTTTGAAGTCAATGCCCAGAACCAGAACCGCCAGATACCAGCGGTCAAGACCTGACACAAGCAAGTAATGGCAGCACTGTGCGTAGTAAGTAGCCGGGAACTCGCCGTTCTTGAATTTGCTCAGGTGCAGGGCATTGGTGGTCTTGATCTCTAATCCTGCCCGTTCACCGATGACCAGCCGGTCGTAGTTGGCGTGAGCGTAGGGCATATCGTCCCGGAATACGGTGTAGTTCTCTCGGCGCACCTTTTTCCCGGTAGCTTCGGCGAACCGCTTTGCTACGTATTCCTCCAAGTCCGTGCCGAGGCGTACCGCCTCTTTCTGGGAAATATCCTCCGGGATGACCTTTCCGGTTTTCTCTGCCCACAGGGCATACGGTGACTTGTAGGGATTCAGCCCCAGAATGGCGGCGGCATCCGAACCACCAATGGTGGTAGAGCGTAGCGCTGTCCATTCCTCTTTGCTCATGGTCGCGGTTGGAACTTTCCGTATCATTCCTCCACCTCTGCTTCCTCATTGAACTCCGTCATGGAATCGATGCAATCCAGGCAGTAGAACTCATCATGCGCCGGGATATATACCAGTTTGCTGTCTGTTATGGGATATCCGCACCTGGCACACTTCGGGAGCCCCGCTTCCCGAAAGTCGGCATCCGCCGCCAACTGTTCAGCCTGTCGCCACGGCTCCATGCTATCAAAAACGTCCATTGACTTTCCTTTCTCAGTTTGATATACTGTAAACGGTAGAGATTTTTTTATATCGCTTGCCGTCCCCGGTGCTGTAACATCGGGGGCGGCTTTTTATCGCCCTCTGATGCACCGCCCGATACCGGCACCCATCAGGATAGCGCACACCCACATTGCGGGAACTGCCGCCTTGTCTGCCAGCAAATCCGCCTGCTGCCACCAGAAAAGCACCAGATTCAGCCCCGCATAGGGAAGCACACGGAAAACACATTCCTTAACATTGAACGGCTTCCGGTTCTCCGGCACCGGCTCCCACCTGGCATCCACGGGTTTATTCCTGCTTGCCATATCCTCACCCCCTGACCGCATGATTTCGGTGGACTACGTAGAAAAGCTCCACGTTCTCATTGTCAAACGCCTTGCGTTCCTCCGTTTCCATGCCCAAGGATTCCCGCAACTTGACGTTTTCCTCCCGCAAGCGGCGGAATATCTCCGCCATGGTGCGAAGCTGGGTTGTTTCGTTGGGTGTCATTTGGCGTTCTCCTTGTAGGGGCGAGCCTCGCTCGGGGGAAGCAGTTGAACTAAGCCCGCTTCATTAACAAGCCTTAAATTTCCGTTCTTGAAGACCTTTAGCAACGTAACGATTTCACCGGTATTGAAGAGATGACCATACTTACCGTCCTCTTTCGTGACAACGAACTTGTCCCACATCTTCGGCTTGCTCTCCTTTGGCTTGTCCTCATTGCGCTTCTTCGCAAACAACCGATCAACGGCGACCCTTGCGCCCTCCGCTCTGCTGTAGGTATCCTTCGGATTGCACCGGGCTTCTGCAGTCTTCACGTCCCGCCCGCCACGTTTCAGCGTGGCCGTGGTAATCATCCCGTCAAAGCGGAGTTCCACGGTGTAGGGTTCCCGCTCAGGCTCTGCAAGGCCAGCGATCATGTTTTCGTACCAGTATCTGCGCGGGAATCCATTGACGTTATCTTCTTCCATGCTGTAAATCGTGGTGCCGTATAAATTGACACCGTGTACGTCACGAATCGTCATGACTTTCCCCGCCCAATCCATCATATCGTCCGGCCAAGTGTCGATTGATGGACCGTTCTTGATCCGAATCCTATCCCCAACTTTGTATTTCGCCATAAATAACTCCTTTCAATTTCGGCATTCTGCCGTAGATTTCAAATCACTGCAACTCCCTCGCAAACGCCCGGATTTCTTTTTCCGAATACCCCAGGGTTTTCAGGATCACCGCCGGGTTTGGGTGGAGGGTGGTAACCAGCTTCCGCAGGACGCTTACCCGCATTTCGGTTTTTCCTTTTTGGTAGTTCAGCAGATTTTGGTACCCCTCACCAATTCTTTTCCCAAGTGCCGAAGCGTTATCACTCTGAATCCCCGCCAGGGGACAGCAGCGGTCGATTTCCTTCCAGAAATCCTCCACTGCGTAGCGCTCGGCATACTGCCGGATTCTAGGCATTGTCTTTCCCCTCGCTCTCTTTATCTGTGGGCTTTACCTTGGGAGCAATGCAATCTACTAGCCCCCGAACGCTGTACCCCAACGAATAGCAGGCAAACGCCATTCCAATTATTGAAAGAATCGTGGAGGTACTCATGTTATTTCTCCCTTCTTCTGAGATTGCTTCTCTCGCTCCCGCTTGATGATTGCTTCCAAAGCGGTCTCCATCCGCTTCTGGATATTGGGCGGCTTCCGCTTCCCATTCAGAATCATGGAAATGTACGCTTTGTTCACGCCCATTTCGTTTGCCAGCTGCTCATAGGTGATCCGCTCATTGTGCATCCGCCCGATGAGCCGCCCCGTCCATTTTTCGGGCATTGTATTCCTCCTTTTAGTTAAAAATGTTGACTGCGGTGGAAAACCGTGCTACAATTTCATGCGTTCCCTGTGTAACAACAGAAAGGGGTGATTTGATGCGGAGCCATTGGCGAAGCAATCTTTTTGCTCTGGCGTTCCGAACTAAGGCAACTGCATGATGCGCATGGAGCACAGCAACCAGATATGCTGTAAGTGATTGGCACGGCTAAGAACCGTAAGACAATTTACGGATTCGGCATTTCTCCCGGTCTGACGCAACTGCCCGGGAGCCGCCGATAAAGCAATTTCGGCGCGTGCCGGGTTGCCGCCGTGTTTCGGTAAAAAATCTGGAGGAAAAGCGTCTGCGATTGTCCGCAGGCGTTTTTTCTTTCCCGCCGCAGTCATTTTGTGGTTGCAAAAGTTAACAAAGTGTGCTACTATGTACTTGCGAGGAACAGAATAGCTTTGACGCAGGACTTTTCGTCTTGGGCCTGAGGTTTTGTTGCGTTTGTTAACTTTGCTGCTATTGTAACACTTGTACCTCGCATTGTCAAGCGCAAATGTTGCGTTTGTTAACTTTCGGACTATTGCACAATTTGGAGGGATTATTTTTGTTCTATTTTCGCTATGTTGATTTATGCAACAAAATTAATAAGTCCCCGTCTGCGGTCGCCGAGGAGCTAGGTTTTAAGCGGTCTTCCGTCACAAGATGGGCTAATAATTCGGTTCCGAGGCAAGCGACCTTACAAAAAATCGCCGATTATTTCGGCGTCACCGTTGAGTATCTCAAGGGCGAGGAAACAAAAAAAGACCCCGGTCAAAAGACCGAGGCCGAAATAGATGGCGAATTACTTGAGATATGGAACACCGGCGACGAAGACGAGCACCGGGCGCTGCTTGAAATGGCGCGCCTTATCAAGAGCCGGAGGAATAAGAAATGAAATTAAATCCCGATTGCATCCGTGACATTATGCTCTTTTGCGAGAAAAATTGCTACGTCATTGCAGATGATTCCAGGAAAAAAGCTGCATTCCACACATTGGATATTTACGAACTTCACAAATTAGAGCCATTTCCAAAATATCCGATTGCGGAATTGATGTACCACGCTGTCCAGCTTTCCGAGAGCGGCTACCTTGTAACGGATTTTAAATTCTTCCCAGATGGCGAGGATAATCGTCTACAAATGCTCCACATTTATTATGTAACGCCAAAGGGTCATGAATTTGTTGGCACGATCACGGAAAGCAAGTTATGGGGAACAACTTTGAGGATCATAAAAGGAATCGGCTCCATCTCCCTTTCGATCATTGAAACAATCGCCCAAGGAGTCACGACCGCCGCGATTGAGTCTGCGGTAGCGAAGATGGGGAAACCCTGAACCCTCCATCCCCTGTTGATTGCGCGGAAATCTGATACGACCTAAACCTTGTACCGCTCAGGATCATATCATTCCCGCAGTCGATGGCCTGCGCGAGACAATCTGGGATTAGTGCGGCTCGTTCAGCCGAAATCCCGGATTCTTCGATTGCTTTCAGGCACAGGTTAACCGCTTCACAAAGATCATCCTGTTTATACCATCCTCGGGTGTCCCAACAAGCATTCACTCTGATTCCACCTTCCTTTTCCAGATTTCCAGCAGCTCCCGCTTTTCTTCCACGGACATGCTCAGTATGTAAGCTAAGTCGAGGTCTTCTGCGGGGACGGCTTCTTTTTCACTTCTGGTTGTACCACATTCAGCGGTATTCTGCAACATTTTCTGCTTCATGGCTGATTCCTCCATTATGCGTTTATAAACGTTTGTTTGCTTACATAGCGCATAATAGCACGCCATGTGTCCAATAAACCGGACTAATTAAAAAATTGCACAAATATTTTTCTTTTCGTTGAAATTATTTTCTGAGCGTGGTATTATTTTTATGTAAGGTCGCGGGCATAGAAATCTATCTCGTATACCTGAATAAATGAATAAAAAGGAAATAGGTATCACTATGGAAGATTTAACAAATGAACTCGAAACATCAGGCGAACAAAATACCCCCCAAATGGTATGTCCGTCGTGCGGCGCTGCCATAAGAGAAAATCAAAAATTTTGTGATAACTGCGGCGCTGATCTAAACGCTCCACCCAAGCAAAAAGCCGAACCCAAGAAGAAAAGCTATTTTGTTCCGGCAATTATTGCAATGGTCGCAATTTTTGTCGTAGCGTTCATATTCATTCAGCGAGCTACTAAACCTGATTTTAAGTGGATATACGATACCCTATGTGATTCCACATGGGCAGAAGTAGGGGCGGATGGCAGTTATCTGAGCGTTGATACAAATCCGTATGACTATGATGATTCCGGCCTTTATTGCCGTGACGCTTACGTTACAATACCTACCATCAACGGAATGTTGGGACTTCCAGATTCCCTTTTTAATCAGATGAACGAAACATCCGCATCCGATGGGAGGCAAACCGAAACATACAACAGTAAAAATGTAACTGTAACGTGGAAATATCATCCCAACACAGGGCTGGAAGTTACCTATAAGAAAATTCACTAATTTCTGATATGCCCCGCCACCCGTGCCACAAGGTGGCGGGGCTTGCCGCCGGTAACGCCGTGTGTCCCTTGCCGGTTGCAATATCACCATAGCATTTTCAGCCAGAGAAAGTAAACCACACATCTGATTCCACCGCAATCAAATGTGCACAATCCAATATCAAATTTAATAGGAGGGCGAATTATGGATTCAAATACAGGCCAAACATTCATCGAGGAAATGCAGCCGAATTTCGATGCCCTCCCGGAAAGGCTGAAAGACGAGAAATTCAGGAATCATCTGACGAACCAGCAGCTTTCTGACGTGTCCGGCGTTCCCATCGCCACCACAAGCCGGATTCTTTCCGGTGCCGTATCGAACCCCGGCTTTTTCCATATCGCCGCGCTGTGCGCCGCTATGGACGTGTCAATGGATTCCGTTGCAGGTGTTCACCCAAGCGGAGATCAGGCGGAAATAGACCAGCTCCGGCAGGAGATAGCATACAAGGACGAGATAATTGCCGAGAAGGGCGCGGCGATAGACCGCCTACTGGACAGGAGCCGCATTATGGAGGCTGGTGTCGCGGCCAGAGATGACCGCATCAGCAAGCAAAGCGAAGCCCTTTCAGAAAAAGACAGTGCGCTTGCATCCGTGCAACGGGAAAATAAGCCCTTGATTTACGGGCAGTGCGCATTAAACATTCTGCTGACGGCGGTGCTCATGGTCTATATGGTGCTGGATGCCCGGAACCCGGAAATGGGGCTGATTCGCTCCGAAAAGATTTCTGCGGTGATTTTATTTGGCGCGGCAGGAATCGCCGCTGTTTTTATGCTCACGGCATTTTTGATTTTCCACAAGCTTTTAAGTGGAGGCGAACGAAATGGCAAAAAGGAAAAAGGAGCCGGAAATCAGGCTCCCAAAAATTAAGCAGCTTCCCTCAGGGGCGTGGCACACACGTGTATTGATAGAGGATCGCCGCGTATCAATTACAAAAGACACATATGATGAATGCGTGGCCGAATATCTCGCCTTGAAAAACGGCGTTATCGAAGCAAAGGCCGCGCCCGGTAAGCGGGTGAAGACGCTGGGGGACACGCTTGATAAATATATAGCCGACCGGAAGGGATTCAAGTCACCGTCAACGATTTATGCGTATGAATCCTACCGCAAGCAACGCTTCCAAAGCATGATGGCGGCTGACGTATACACCACCACGGACGAACAGTGGCAAGCCGCCATCCGCAGGGAAGCAAGATCACTGTCCCCGAAATATATTAAAAATGTGTGGATGCTGATTTCCGCAGCGATATTCGAGGAAACCGGGCGCAGGCCGCGGGTGACCCTTCCGGAAAAGGAACACAATGAAAAGCCGTACCTTGACCCGGATCAGATACCGGTGTTCCTGCAAGCCATAAAAGGGGAATCGATAGAAATTGCCGCCCTGCTGGAATTATCCAGCTTGCGCAGGTCTGAGATGCTGGCGCTGACATGGGACAAGGTCGATTTCAAGAACGAAATAATATATGTCCGCGGGGCAAGAGTTGCCGGGGACGGCGGCAAGCTGGTTCACAAGAAGCAGAATAAAAACGATTCCTCCCGGCGCACGGTTCCGATTATTGAGCCGCTGATGGAAGCACTAAAGGCAGTTGATAACAAGGAAGGCTATGTCGTCAACCTGACCGGTGGGTGGATATGCACAAGGATAAACGAGATTTGTTCCGCCAACGGCCTGCCGAAAGTCGGGAACCACGGATTGCGGCACAGCTTCGCGTCTCTGGCCTATCACCTCCAGATGCCGAAAAAGATAGCAATGAAAATTGGCGGGTGGGCAGATGACGAGACGATGCACAAAATTTACACGCACGTAGCGCAGAAGGATATTGCCAAAATGGCGCAGGACTTTCGGAACTTTTTCTCGTCCAGCCCATCGGCGAACGGTAAAATTGGCAACAAAATTGGAAACGAAAAACAGAATCCATTAGAGTCGCAACATGTTTAAGAAATAATGCGCTGGGTTCGATTCCCGTACGGGTCACCATGCAGAAAAAGCCCTAGAAATCAATTCTAGGGCTTTTTTATTGCTTTATCAGCTATATTCCCACGTTCTCCGAACTATTCTACGTGAAAATATTACCACAGATTTTAATATTTTTCCGCGTGTGGTACGTTTTTATGGTGCAAATTGGCAACGGATTGGCAACGGAATTTTGCCGCTCATTCTTTGAGCCGCCGCATAATCGCCGCGTATTCTTTGGGGTATATCAGCCGAATGCACTCCATGTGTTCGTCCATCACTTCTAATAGCCGTTTCATTCCCGCTGAATTTGCGGCAATTGCGAACTCGCTCCCGGATATTTCATCATTTTGTGGCGCAGTAGCGGAGGAATACAAGCTTTTGGGGGAAACATCAGCAGAGCGGGAATGTTCCGGAAACATATGATCTAGAATGGTATAGCACGAGGCCATTAACTGGCATGTTGCCGCCGTCGGGCGCTTCACTGCTTTACATTCTTCGATTGTTTCCAGCAAATCCCGCTCTGCCAACATTTTTTACTCCTCCATACAACGGACGGCCTTTTCTAGAGCCTCTCGCGTGCGGCTGTCCGGCGCTTCATCAATCATGCGCCGCAGTTTATCCACCATATCTTCCTTGGCGTCTGCGCGGCTGTACCGCCCCATGCTATCGCGTTTACGTCCTCGGTAGCTCACGCCGTCGCGGTAGTCGGTTCTATAGCCATCCCGTCCATAGTTGCCCATGGCGTACCAGTCCCCGGCACTGCTGTATCCTTCACCCATCATAATCTTATCCAGATTCTTCATGGTGTGCGTCAGCTTGTCCACGGTTTCCAGATCACCGGCGGACAGTTCGCCTTTTTCGGCGATTTCGTCCAGTTCCCGGCACAGTGTATCTCTCAACTGTTCCCAGTGCTTCATAATTTCACCTCCTAGGCCACGCGCTCAATCATCAGATTGGCGTTGGCAACATCGATTGCCTGCGCGGAGACATTGCGCACGGATAACGCTACGCAGCACCCGCGGGGAACATCCACAAACGTGGACATCGCCACGTTGAATGCATCTCCCACGGCGGCGGGTGTTGCCGTCGCCGTAGTGGTGGGAAGCGCTTCACCGCCCAGCGCCAGCGCTACGCTGATAGCCCCGGCGGTTCCGCCGGTAGGCACGGAGATATTCCCCACGAAAAGCACGCGATACCGAGCGATTGGGGAACATCCATTGCAAATGCCGCGAAGTGTCACCAGCCCAGCACCTTCACGGTGAACAACATACCCCCGCCCGCATTTCACCGGCGCATCGGTAAACAGCGCGTTTTGTCCGGCGGGCACCGCCTGGACAGCGTTCGCAGTAAGTTCAACCGCCATTGTTTAACCTCCCTTTGTCGGCGCTGGGCGGTTGTAGCCAAAGCCAAACCCGCCAGCGCTTAAATTATTCATAACGCGGGTAACCGTGTCCGCTTCGTTGCGTGTCAACCCGTCCGCGTCCTTTACCAGGCCACAGTAATCCCGCAGCTCGGCAATGGTGAGCCTGTCCAGATCGATTTTGCCGATGTGGTTAATCAGATTGGCCTTGATCTCCGCAATGCCCATCTCGCCGCCCTCCTTACGCCACGCTGCCGCAGCAGTAGCCGTTACCGTAGCAGCAGTTAGGATTCTGCACCTGGTAGGCAGGCACAGGCCGGGGATTGTAATAGGCGAACTGGTCAGCTACGTAGCCCTTGATCGTCAGGTTCTGGGCATTCTGGCTCGCCGCCAGCTGCGCCATGAACAACTGCTGATTCTGATCGGCGATTTTCTGATCCTTTGCCGCCAGCTCCTGTGCGGTAAGCCGCTGGTCGATGGAGCGGAAACCACAGTTCATAGCGTCGATGATATCCCGGGTGGTGTTCTGTACCGTGTTCCGGGTTTCGCAGCTCTGGGTAGCCAGATTGTAGTTCACGCCCTGAATAGCGGCGCGGTTTTCGCAGCAGCACTCCTGATTTGCCATCTGCATCTGGAAAAGCTGCTGCATCAAGGTAGCCTGCTGATTGCACCGGGAAAGCTCTGCCGCCTGGAAACCGTTGCTGATATTCTGGTTCACGCCTGCAAACCCATTCAGCATACCGGTATTCATGGCGTAGAAGCCGTCGCAGACACCGTTGTTCACGCTGTCAATTTTCCGCTCGATGTTGGAAAAATCAGACGCGAGAACATACCCGTCCACCACGCCAGCGCCGGAACCACGACCGCCAAAGCCTCCGCCCCAGCCGTTGCCGCCCCAGCCAAAGAAGCCGAAGATCAGGAAAATGATGATCCATGCAGACCAATCACCGCCCCAGCCTCCGCCATAGCCGCCGTTGTTGCCATCGGTGACAGCTCTGATATCGGCGGGGGTCATTTCGCTTGCTGTAATACTCATTTTGTTCTCCTTTCAAAAGATGAAAAATATAACAAAATCTGGCCAGATTATTGTTTACCTTCTAGGCGTTCCGAAGCCGAACATGCCCCGGAATTGCTCAAACTGCCCCTGCATCTGCTGTGCCATTTGCTGGGCTTGGTTAAGCTGCTGCTGGTTTACACGCCCGCTCTGTACAAGCTGATTAAGCAGTTGCTGCGGGTCTTGCCCCCTCATCTGCTGCATAAATTGGGGGAATTGGGAAATCATCTGCATAGGATTAGGCGTCATTGCGTTTTACCTCCGCTTTCTTGGCATCGCGTTTTCCATCCGTCAGCTGATTCAGCCGTTCTTCTACAGCGGAAAGCCGCTGCTCAAATCCCGCACTGACTGCCTCCGGGGTAGCTCCCGCATCCCGGATTTTGTATTCATACGCTACAATCGGCATTGGTCGCCCTTGCGCGTCTGTCCGCTTTTCGTAGAATACAGGCTTATTGCTATCCCATAGCCGCACAAATCCGTTTGCCGTGACGATAAACGCCTCCGCCGCAGATTCCGAAGCTACCCAAATTCGATCATCAAGGGGCGGCTGTTGGGGTTGTGCGGGTATCTGCGGTTGCCCGATTGGCATTTGCGGCTGGAAATAGTTGGGCTGAAAATAGCCGGATTGGTAGTTGGGCTGCATATAAGGGTTTGCCATCATTCACGCCTCCAAAAATAGATTGGGTTCTCGTCCATAGAGTTCCAAGTATCGTACAAAACGCCGTTTTCCACGGCAACAACGTGGTTTTTCAGCGCGACAACGTAGATCCCGTCAGGGTATTCCCGGATAAAATCGCCTACGGTGTAGCAATCCGGGCATTCCGCCGGGATTGCCGCCCGCCTGAATCCGTGCCGCCGTAACACCGCGCCCCATACGTTATTTGCGCTAGGCATATCGCATTGGGTCAGCCCCTCGCTGGCCAGCTCAACGTAGGATTGGTACCAGTCAATTCCCAGAGCCTTTGCCACAGCTCTGACTGCGCAATCGCCGACTTTCGCGGCGCGGGGATTTGGATTAAAGCTTTGAAATTCAGCCATAGGCAACGCCCCCTTCCTGCCTATAGAATAACAAAAAAGTCGGTAGGGAAACTCTCGTTTCCCTACCGACTTACAATCACATATCCTTCAAAAAGCTATCAGAAGTCTATGTTTTTTGGGAGTATGTAGCTATACTCCTGCACACTGTTATAGGAGTTTTTCAACTTCCTAATGTACCTATCTAATGTGGCAAGGGACATGCCGTAAGCGTGGCACTGCTGTACACGGCTCCATCCGGCGGCTCGGGTGCGGATGATCTTTTCCTCCAGCGGCGTAAGAATCGCCAGAGAACAGAACTCATCCAGAATCACCCGATTCCATCGGACTTTATCCACTTATCACATCAGTCCTCCTTGGGGGAACTGTAGGTTCTTGCCAGTTTGCTATCGGAGATACCGGCGGTGGTAGGATCATTGACCACGCCCAGAATCACCAGCAGGGCAAACACGGCGTTCACCACGGCCAGCAGCTTGTCGCCAATCTCGCCCAAGTCCAGTGTAAAGCCGAACAGGGCGGCTACCGTCTGCACCAGCAGAAGCAGCGCGGGAATCGCGGCCAGCCAGAAGTTCTTGTTCTTGATACGTACAACCCAGTTAATCATTTTGTTTTCCTCCTTAAAAATCAGCCCAGCCCAAGCCGGGCAAGAATAAACCCTACAACAGCGGCTACGACGATGTATATGACCCTTTCCACAACCGACTTCCACCGCTTGCCGGGTTCGGATTTCAGCTCCTGCACGTCCGTGCAGAGGCTGTCAACCTTCTTCCCGGTTACCTCCACCTTCTCCGCCATGACGGCGACGGATGTTGCCAGCGTGTTCAGCGCTTCCGTTTGCTTCTCCAGAGCGTCCAGCCGGTGAGAGTTGGATTTCCCCCGCTGCTCTACAGCGGAAATCCACTTAGTGATCTCAGCTTCTTCCATTGGCATACTCCTTTCTCAGCCATTCCAACGAGCATAGCCGGGACGGGTATCCACATGAATGCCCCAGCCGTACAGCCCAATTCCTCCAGTGCGCCCCATGACTTCCTCCGCTACGGCTTTCATCTCCGCCGGACTTGCGGCACTGTGCAGATCAGCGGCAAGCCCAAACAGATGCTGAGAATTGGACACACCGCCGACCTCCGCATTGTGCGCCGCGCACCGGACACCGGAGCCGCCGCCGTCCACGATAGAAATTGGGATACCAAGCCGCCGTCTGATTTCGTCCACAGTACGTACCATGGACTCCTGCGGCTCCACCGGGAACCCGCCGCACCGGCCGCAGGGGCATCGGAATTCCTTTCGGGTGAAGTACTTGATGCCGTCCCAAAACGTCCCGGTTTTCGGTTCGGTGCTGTCCTCCGGCTTCTCCACCTTTACCGCCGTCCCGGCAATGGCACCGATGAGCATTTTCTGGGTAGCCGCACCCGGTATCCCGTCCACGGTAAGCCCGTAGTCGGCCTGAAACGCCCGAATTGCCACTTGGGTGTTCCTGCCCTCAATACCGTCAATCGTGCCGGGAGAATAGCCCAGATAAGTCAACAGGCACTGAATTTGCTTTACCGTCATACGTTCACCTCTTCCCAGCCCTTGGGGTATGCGGACGGCGACCATACATTATTGCCCATCGTTGAACGGTATACTTTACCGCCTTCCGTGCAACAGTCACCCTTATTATAGGGGCTAGTAGACATAGCGACGAACGGCAACGCTTTCGCTGGGTCTGTGCTCCAAGCAAAACCCCACTGTGCGGGAAGTTCCTCCGGCTCCTGGGTGTAGATAGTGCTGTCATAGGGCTGCACCAGTCGTACCACACGGCCAGCAGATGATTGACACACAAACCCGGCCTTGCGCTCCAGCATGTTTTTGTTTGCGACAGCGGCCTTGAAACTGGGAATGTCGCTATCCGCCGCATTCAGTTCGGTGCCTGTCATGTCCGGGGCTTTCTCCTGCAAGGCAAGCGCGTTCGCCCGCCCCTGGGCGTACATGATGCTTTTTCTTTCCTCTTGTGTCACAGGCTGTCAACCCCTTTCTTATAGGCTTCATCCAGCTCTTTCAGCTGTTCCTCGCCGCCGCTGGCTTTCATTTCCGCGATTTTCGCAAGGATGGCGTTTTTGCGTTCTTCGATGGTCATGCGTTCACCCCCAGAGCAGTTTCGATCTCGGATAATGCGGCTTCGTACTCGGCGTTCTGAGCAGCGAGAGCCTGATACTGCTCCCGCTCATACTCCCGCTGATCGGCATCAAGCTCGTCCCAGGGCTTCCACGGGGCGATCATCTCACCGGCAAATATCACGCCGTCGGAACGTGTCCACATCTGTCCCGCCGGGATGAAGCGGTAGCCCTCAACGTAGGTGTCGCATTTGCCATCGAAGGCATCCGTTTCCACCTGCGTTCGTCCATCGGCAACGGAAATGTGGCATTTGAAATCGGAATCAAGATAGATTTTTTTCACAGTACGCGCCTCCTATTTCATCAATTTAACTTCATCTACAGTAAGCGTTCCCGTGTTGTAATTGGACAACCCCACAACAAATGTTACGTAGTACGATCCCGATATTCCAGATACGTCTATTGTAACGGTAGTTGTGCTATTGCTAAAAGTAGTGGATGCAACCTTAGTAGACGCTGTGCCAGCGTTATTAAATCCGGACTGAGTGCTGGCTACTGCGAAGGTAGCAGATCTAGGCGCTGCGTTGTTCTTACCCGCAGCTTTACATGTAGCCACCAACGTAGTGAATTCCGTAAAATCGATTTTATTGGTGGTTGCCACGTTAAAGGCGTTGCCGTGATCGTAGGCGTTCGTAAATGTAGCTACTAGTTGATCCCCTGCACTGTCTAGTGAACCTTTGCTGTTTAATTGCCAACCACCAGTCACATTGGTAGTATCTGTATTCGGCTTGAATAGGTAGGTATAGTAACTCAGCTCCACAGCCACAGTTTGACCATCTGTAGTTATAGATACAGATTCACTGGTATTTTCTACTCCATCTGTAGCGGTCGCAGTCCAAGTCCCGGCGTTCGGCACAATGCAAGCCCATGTACCACTGGTGTCAGGGGCGGATAGAGTCGTTGTGCCGTCAGAGCAAGTGCATGTCGAACCGGAAGGATAGGTGATGTTGATGGTGGCGGAGAAAAAAGCGATTGTAACGGTGTACTCTGTCTGAACATCAGCGGTTATGGTGGTCGGCTTGCCATCGCTGTTGACAATGGTTACGTTCCACTTGCCGCTTGCAAGCCCCTTGAAGACAACCACGCCGCTTGTGCCGGAGTTCTTGGTCTTTGCCTTGCCGTCCTTGGAAACAGTCACGGTGACGTTCGCCGGGGCTGTGACGGTAAGGGTGCCGCCAGAGCCGCCCCCGGTGTTTACTCTGCCAATCATGCGCTTACACCGCCTTTCCAGCAAATAATGGTGGGAATTGTAATTGCCGATTCCGGGACGCTTGCGGCATACAGATACACACCGCCGTTATAGGTAGCCGCAACAGGGGCAAAATTGCCGTCAATTGCGTCTGCAACGCCGAGAACCACCTCCGGAATCATGGTATCCAGCACCCCCGTCAGCGCGATCGCCGCGCGGAATGGATAATCCTGATATGTAGAATCAGCCACAAACGCGGATACCGGTACGCTGGTATTTGTGAACAGCAGCTTTTTCAGCTCCACCGCCGTACCGGCTTCCAGATCGGCCAACTCCCGGTTGATGGAATCCAGAACCGATGTGGCTTGTGCCGTGGTATCATCAAGCACATCTTTTACTTGTGCCTGCGTTTCCTGCAGGAGCGTGGAAAACTGACTTTGCATCGTGCTGGTATCAATGCCCACCTTTTCCGTCACCAGCCCGCACACAGAAGCGTCAAGCCGCTCATCCGTAATCATGGAAGCGGTGATAGCGGTTGTACCGGCTGCAACTGAAATCCGTGCAAGGCTGATCTGCCGGATTGTGCTGTTGTTTGTCAGCGCCGGGGCTACTGCCTTCCCGGATTTTGCGCCTTTCAAGATTTTCACTTCCGGATAGTCCACGTAGTTTGTGGTTTTCCACTCCACGATTACGCGATCAATCCGATTCAGAACGCCGTCTGCCGCATCAACGGCAAGCTGCAATTTGACACCATCAACGGATTCATTATCAATCCACCACACAATGCCGTTCCTACCGGAATTTGCCATCCATCCGGTGCCGTCTGAGACTTCCACCGCCATTCCCGGCGTGGAAAGCGCCTGCACGGACGCATTACTGCCAGCGGCAAAAACGCCGGATGTGCGGCCATGGTGCCAGCGCATAACGTCTTCTGCGCCTATGTATGTATCTTGGTTATTCGGGAAACTTTTGATATTAGCCATTTAATTTCATTGCCCCCAATGCTGTAAGAATAGGGTCGCCCAAAAGGATCTCCGTCCGGGCTTTGTTGCTGTCCAGTGTGTACTTAATGCCAGTGATCCGGGCGCTGAACGATACCCCGAATCGGGCGGATACGCACGATACAATATCCCCCAGAGCATAATACTTGCCAAGATCTTCCGGGTCGATGGATACAGAAAAGGATTTTCGCCGGATTCGCTTTCCCAGCTCCATTTGTCCATAAGCACGCGCACGGGCTTTGCAATCGGCCGCAGATTCGTCATTTTCCTGCCGAACGGCTGTCTTAAACCAAACTTCCCGGCGATTGTCCCCGGTGACGTCACCAACAATCTCAACAAAAGTGTTGTCTGTGCCGCTCAAGCTTCCTTGCACATAGGCCACATTGCATAGGGTGGAATCGTCGTCGTTAATTACAAGGTCTTTCGCGCTTCCCTGTTCCTCCGAAAAGACAATAGCGTGAATGCCAGCCGTCAGGTCACGCCCCTTGTAAAGGCGGAAAGTGTGTGTCATGTCGTCGGGATTCCACTCCATTGTGTGGCCTATGCCCTTTTCTTCAAGAAATGGGATGATTTCATCCAGCAGATTCCCGCCCATGAAAACATTGTCCGTTTTATCGGTCATCCCGGTTGCCTGCGCAACCTGGATTCTCGTCATTCCCCTGAGATTGTCGCTTATCAGCTTGTACACGCCCGTCTCGATGGTTGTCATGTGGTAATCCGATGCAATGATGCGCTTATTCAAAAGCCAGTTCGCGGTGTAGCCGTTCGCCGTGATGCGGTTCGTGGTCGTATCGACTTTCGTATTTTCTATCACAAATGTTGCGTCTCTGTCCGTGTCGTACAGCAAGTTTCCAACTTTCAGCACGTTAATGTTGTAGTCGCTTACCGGCGCAACCAGTATTAGCTTCCCGATATCGTTGTAGTAAATATTCATGATAACACTGATTGCGTGCCGGATTTCGTACCGGGTGGAAAAGTCCTCTTTATAGATTTCAAAGCTCATAGCGCAATCCCCACGATCTCCGTTGCGAAATCAATATCCACCCGCAAATTCGCAAGCCCGCTTGTCGCTTCCGGCTTCAACACATTATCCCCAACTTCCAGCTGAAACAAAGTGCTTTTCAGGCTCAACGCGCCCCGGCAATCTCCGTCGACGGATGACGTTACAGTTGTCCGATCGTGCGTGATCCCTACAAGCAGCCGCTCCCCGCTGACGATAGTTTTATTTATCAGCAGAAATTTCCCCGTCGCGGCGTTGGTGATTTTGGGGTTCTCCACATCACCGCTTGCCGAAAGAGTAGCAGTAAACGGGACAGGCACCTGACCGCGATTCTCCACATTGATAAATTTCGCTTCAAACAGCTGGCCAAAACGATACGGCCTTGAAATGTTCCATGGGAATTTGAATTGCTTTTGAATGCCAGCCAGCGTTACCGTTGCGGAATCGTCCTTGCACCAATACGGATACGCAGCCAAAAGGGAAAACTGGAACTGTGCGCCCCATTGTTTCGCCTCAATGTTGGGTGTCGCCGTAGGCCAAACATTCAGATAGTAATCATCCGCATATAGCTTCCCGGAAATATCGGGGCGGATAACGGAAAGCAGCTTTTCTTTATTCGCTGCTTGTCCGCCTCCCACCAGACGCCCGTTGATATTCACAGGCCGGGGCTGAACGTTTTTGCTCTGAATTGTCGCCCCCGTCTGGTTGATGCCTTTCGCCTGAGACAGGGATACCGTTACCGTATCGATGCCCGTGGGCTTATTGATAAGATATCCTCCGGCATAATCAAAGGTAACGCTATCCCCGTTTTCGTTCACGTAGCGGAACAACTTGCTTAAATTGTTGAAATTCGTCAAATCGTCCACCTCGCTTGTGTGAAATACGCTTCTGTAGCTGCTGCCAGCTCAACAGGCGTTTGTGCAACGGACTGGATATTCTGGATAATCGTCACGCCACGCGAACCGCCAGCAAAACCAGCTCCGTCGTAGTCCACCCCACCAGATGCACCAGCAGATTTTCCAGCCCTATACGCTCGCGCTTCCTCTGCTGTAAGTACAGTCTCGCCCTTGTGCAAACGTACCAAATAATCATCATAAGGCACATAGTCAAGGCCGCTCTTCGCACCGGGAATGTTGCTACCCTTGATATTGGCCTTTATCGTGAGCGTGTAGTTGGCAAAGCTATTTGTCAATCGTGATTTCATTTGAGATGCAAGAGAATCCAGCTTATCCAAAACTCCCGGCGTGCTGCTGTCGATACCAGCAACCAGACCACTCATGGTATTGGTTGCCGCCTCTGTGGCCGCCGCCTCTTGGTCAAGATCTCCGACCTTTTCCACGTAGCTGTCTGCGGCTTCCTGCATACGAGCGTTCACATTCTCCACCGCCAACGCCAATCCATCAGAAGTTTCGGTTCCTGCGGCCTCATATGCAGAAACATTATCCATAAGCTCCGCAAGTTTTTTGCTTAGCCCCTCGGTACCGCCGGACATATCTTCTAGCTCATCACGTAGCCCTGCAAGGAATCCGGCCTGTTCCCCCGTACTCATGGACGCGAGATATTGAGAAAGTCCGTCAACGCTAATGCCTGCAAGGTCTGCTTTTTCGGAAACAAATGCAAAATCTTCATCGATCTGCTGGAGGACTTCGGTATTTCCTTTAAGATTCCCCATGAAATCGTCCCACGACATTTTTGCAACTTCTATTTGGGAAGTAAATGCAGATCCCACATCATGCAGTCCGTTATAGATGGTGGTATAGGTATTCTGGTAATCCTCCAAAATGGACTGTGCGGCGGCCGCGTATTCCTCAGAAGCAGCCTTTATCACATTTGCGGGCTTTGCCGCTTCCTCGGC
>ERZ832522.1885-NODE-1885-length-26813-cov-8.855744_pt1 | contig 26813 bp, 21 predicted proteins | sample MGYA00519951_ERZ832522 | MGnify/ENA primary metagenome ERZ832522 (study PRJEB31850, sample SAMEA3708728) | human gut metagenome | biome: human gut; feature: human-associated habitat; material: faeces | place: China | collected 2014 ... | reverse complement strand
AGAGAGAGAGAGAGAGAGAGAGAGAGAGAGAGAGAGAGAGAGTTCTGGACTCCGCCAAAACTGATCGGGGCACGGGCCGCCTTCCGGGCTGAGCCACTTTCCCTTTCCCCAGACTCTCTTCAGGATATAAACCATGTCCAATAGCCCCATTTCTTCCAGCAGGATCGACAGCAAAGACGAATCCTGGCTCCTCCTGTTGTCCGATCCCTCGGCTGAAAAAGCTAAAATGCGGTCAAAGCTGGTTTTCTTTAGCTGCTGTACCTTGATGACCATGATCCCCGCCATTGCCGCACTGGTGCTCTATCCCTTGGGGCAAGTCTTTGCGGCGCTTATCTCCCTCATCCTCGCCGGTGCCGGGCTCGCGGGGGGATTCTGCCTTTACGTCAACCGGATGCTCCGGCCCACCCACCATATTGCCACAGCCATCGAGCGATTCCGCAGGGGAGATTCCGCCGTGCGTTGCCCGGAAAAGGCTCCGGGACTGCTCGGACTGCTCGGAGAACGCGTCAATCTCTTCCTCTCCCAAATTCAGGAAGGGCGCAAAGAACTCATGCGCGTGGCTCCCCACATCGATATAATCGCCCACAACCTCCCCGGGGGCCTGCTCTGCTGTGCCGAGGATTTCGAGCTGCGCTTCGTCAGTGACGGCATGTTGCGGCTCTTACGCTGTTCCCGCGAGGAAATCACGGGCCGCTACGGAAACAACTGGAAGAACATCGTCCACCCCGACGATTTCGCCTTCACCGTGGCCCACCTCGATGAGCAGCGTAAAATCCAGCCTGAATACCGGCTCAGTTACCGTATCCAGCGTGCGGACGGCTCATCCTGCTGGGTGATGGAAAGTTCCCGGCTGACGGTCAACGCCGACGGCGTCCCGGAATATGTTTGCATCATTATCGACGATACGGAACAAAAGATCATCGAGAACCGCCGCATCGCCGTGGAGCGGCAATACCGCCGGGCACTCCAGTCCGTGTGCGAAATGCTCATTCAGGTGGATCTCACGAACGATCTCGTGTTGTCCGAATACGTGCGCTGGGGAGCCTCTTCCCGGTTCCCCCGGGGCGAGAACTACAGCCAGTGCTGTGTGGAATTCATGCAGGAATGTGTCCATCCCGACGACAGGGGGACATTCAGCGCGGCGTTCTGCCGCAAGAACCTGCATCTCCAGAATATGGATGAGGACGCGCCCGTCACATACCTTGAATACCGCATTAAAGAACCTTCGGGCAACTATCACTGGGTCGCGGGCACGCTGGTCCCGCTCGAAGACGAAGCCACGCACACGATCACCGCGATCTCCTACGTGGTGGACATCGACGAACGCAGACGCCGCGAAGACGCCGTCATCGACAAATCCCGCCGTGACGGTTTGACCGGGCTGCTCAACCGCAACGCCATGTTCGAGCTCATTGCCTCCACACTCGAAGGCCTAGGGCACAAAGGGCGGCATTCGCTGTTCATGATTGATCTCGACAATTTCAAGGCAATCAACGACAACTTCGGGCATGTCTTCGGCGACGCGGTGCTGCGCGAGGTGGCGGACGGCATCCGCTCCGTCTTCCGTCCCACGGACGCGCTGGCGCGCATTGGCGGAGACGAGTTCCTTGTGTTCCTCGAAAATGTGGACAAGCCGGACGTCCTCGCCAGAAAAGCCGGCGAAGTGGTCAGCACTCTGCACAAGTCCTATATCGGCCCCGGCCAAAACTTCCCTCTCTCGTGCAGCGTCGGCATTTCCGTCTACCCCGACGACGGGCGCACCGTCATCGACCTCTTTAAGAGCGCCGACGCCGCCATGTATGCCTCCAAACAGCACGGCAAGGACCGCTATTCCTTTAGGGAGTGAACCCCGTTTCTTTGCGTTGTTCTTGCCTTCCGTGTGCCGGAATGCCCGAGGATACAGTTCCCGTTCGACGTATTCCTTGGAAAAGGCTTTCCCCACCGCTTCGGGGTGTTCAAAAAGCAGCCTCCGATCCCTGTCAAAGAGCACAACCAGGGAGGCCCACACAGGCTGTTGCGGCGTACTCATAACTCCTTCCCACCGTTGTCGTTGCTGGTATTCGTTATTCCAACTTCCTTTTTCACCACGAGTCCCTCCGCACGCCAATGACAAGCTGACGGCGCCGCGCTCTTTTCATCGCCAGCCCCGCGGACGGCCCTTTCTCCGTCTTTCAGAGAGGGCTCATATCCTTCCATACGAATCCGGAACCCACCTCCTGAACCGGCCTCCCGGCCTTTTCCGGATACCGCTCTAACAAGGTGGTGACATGCGGCAACAGGCGTGCTACGCAGGGCGAGAACTTCAGGAGGGACAGGTCGTATGTCCGGATTCGGTGTTTTTCTGGCTATAGCGACGGCCTTTTCATGGGCCCTTGGGTGCGTCGTCCATACGACGGCCTCAAGGGTGGTGGGGATACCGGCGGTCATGCTCATCCGGCAGCCGCTGGCGAGCGTGGTGCTCGGCATCTTTTGCCTGGTTATGGGCGATCTATGGCTTCCGTCGCTGCATTTGTTTTGGCTGGCGGCGGCCTCCGGAGTGTTCGGGATCATCATAGGCGACGCCTGCCAGTACGCGGGCGCACTGACCATCGGCCTGCGTCCGGCGCAGGTGTGCCAATCGCTGTCCTCATGCTTCACCGCCCTGTTCGGCTCCATCTATCTGAACGAATATATAGGGCTGCAAGGCTGGCTCGGGATGTTCGTAGCGACGTGCGGGGTGATCCTCGTGGTCCTCTCCGAACAGCGGGACGCCCATAACCCTCCCGTATCCAGCAAACAGCGCAACAAAGGGGTCATCATTTCCCTCCTTGCCGCCGTCTTCGTCGCGCTCGGCATCGTCTTTTCCAAACAAGCCCTCCAGGAGGGCATCGGGGCACTGCCTCTGGCTTTCTACCGCAACGCCATTTCCACTGCGGGCATCTGGGCGGTGGGCCTCGCCTTCGGAGCCATCCGCCCGGCGTTCAGGAACCTCAAGGCCAACCCCGGCATCCTCAAGCTTTTCCCGCTCGGCTGCCTCTTCGGCCCCGCCGGGGGCATCTGGCTTTCGTGCGTCGCCCTCGACTACCTTCCCGCCGCCGTCGCCGCAATGCTCATCGGCCTTCAACCCATCGCCCTGCTTATCATCACCGGCATCATGGAACGCCGCATCCCCGCCCCCAACTCCATCATCGGCTCCATCATAGCCTGCACCGGGGCGGCAATCCTGCTGCTCCGATAACACAAAAAGAAGCGCCCTCATCAGGCGGATTCCGTTAAAACGGCCTCCCAAGGTGCCCCGCTCCAACAGCGCGGCACCTTTTTTCGCGCGCTGCGTCAATCCGTTCATGCTTTCCAGCGGCATTCCCGCCTTGAAACGTGCTCCCTCCCCCATACCTCATGAGAATCATTCAAATAATCATGGGAGTTCGCCCAAAACGAGCTATTCCTAAAAGAAAAGGGCTTCCTTTCCCCCATCAGTGCTTGAAGCCTTGACGTGATCCTTTTGCATTCAGGATGCCGTATGCCAAACAACGTATTCTCTACTGCATTGGCCCGTAATCCCTACCCATTCCACAGCCGTTCCTCTCGAGTGCGATCACACTGGCTCAGGGCGGGCATCGCCAAGCCACTCATCGTGGCGCTATGCCTGATCGGGGTGCCGGGGTGCTCCACATGGAGCGTGGGGCCTGATTTCGAGCGACCCGATATGCAAAACATGCCGCAAAAATGGAATGCGGGCGACCCGCAACACCCTCTCGTCGGCAATGTCTCTCTGGATACATGGTGGCAGAGCTTCAACGACCCCGCCCTGAACCAGCTTGTGACGCGGGCGCGCCTCTCCAGCCCCACCATCGAGGCGGCCCTGCTGAAGATCGTACAGTACCGCGCGCAATATGCCATTGCCATAGGCAGTTTCTTTCCGCAGACGCAGGAACTCACCGGAACATACAGCTCCGAACACCCCAGCCGCCGGTCCGCAGACGCGCCCCAACCGGGCGAGCCCTCGCAGCCCGGCACCATCCAGCAACTGAATCTGGGCTTTCAGGCGACGTGGGAAATCGACATCTGGGGCATACCGGCGCAACGCCGAAGCCGCCAAAGCCGCCCTGCAAGGCGCCCATGCGGGCTATGAACTCGCGCTCGTAACGCTCAGCGCCGATGTCGCCCAACAGTATTTCAGCTATCGCATGACGGAAAAACAGCTGGAAATCGCACGGCGCAACAGCTTGGCGCAGAAGGAATCCGTACGCCTGACCGAAGCCATGTTCCGCTTGGGAGCCTCAAGCGGGCGGGACTACGATCAAGCCGTCGCCATGCAGAAGAATACGGAAGCCGACATCCCGCAGCTGGAAGCACAGCTGATCACCAACCGCAATGCCCTGTGCGTGCTGCTCGGCATCCCCCCCGGCCCGATACCGGAACTGGCCCCGGGCTGGGTGCCGCAACCGCCTCAAACGGCTTCCGGTGCAGCGCTGGCGTCTTCCGTGCCCACAGCGGGGAAAACGCTTCCTCAGGGGGCAACGCCATACGCGGCGGAACGCACCGCCCAATCCTTTATTCCTCTGGACATAGCCATAGGCGTCCCGGCGGATCTCCTGCGCCGGAGGCCCGATGTACGGCAGGCGGAACAGGAGGCGGCGGCCCAGTGCGCGCGTATAGGCATCAACAAGGCGGCGCTGTTCCCTTCGTTTTCCATCAGCGGCTTTCTGGGATTCCAAGGAAGCGACGTCGGAGCCTTCACGCTGGGGGACACCTTCTCGCACAACGCCTTCACCGCAAGCGCCTCGCCGTCCCTGGTGCTGCCCTTCCTCAACTACGGGCGGCTGTACAATGCCGTACGCGCGCAGGACGCCGTTTTCCAGCAAAGCCTCGTCACTTACAAACAAACGGTGCTACAGGCATTGCAGGAAGCCGAGAACGCCATGAGTTCCTTCATCCGTTCCCGCCAGCGCCTGACCCTGCTCCAGCAGGCCGCCGAAGCCGCCGGGCGCTCCACCAAGCTGGCGCTTGAGCAGTACAACGCGGGCAGCACCGATTTTACCACGGTCGTCTCGGCCCAGACCACGCAATACCAGCAAGAAAACAGCGTTGCGGCGGCAGCGGGAAACACGGCGCTGCAAGCCGTGGCCCTGTTCCGGGCCCTGGGCGGCGGCTGGCAGCCCCAGCCCCTCCCGTTGCCCAAGGCCACCATCGACGCGATGAAAAAGCGTACCGACTGGGGCGGCATGTTGCGCGATATGGAAAGCGTCCCCGTTGCCGGGCAGCCCGAGATCCCACAAACCGAAACGCACAGAGGTTACTGATATGCACAGCTGCGACTCCCAAACATCCCTTCGCCAAAATCCCGCCCGCGTGCCCGCATTCCTCCTGCCCGGACTGCCGGGGATCGTTGTGGCCTTCTGCCTTGTTCTGGCCGGCTGCAACGACACGCCGCATAAGGCGGAAACGGATGAACCCCTGCCCGTGGCCGCCGTCAAACCGGAGCGGCGGAACGTGCCTTTGCTGGTGGAAAGCACGGGGATGACGCAGGCCGTGCGCACTGCGGACATTGTTGCCCGGGTGGAAGGCACGCTGCAAAAAATAGCCTATGAGGACGGTGCGCTCGTGCAGGAAGGGGACACCCTGTTCGTCATTGATCCCACGATGTACAAGGCCAAACGGCAGCAGGCCGAGGCCACGCTGGCGGCGCAGAAGGCGGTGCGGAACAGGGCGGCGGTCGAATACGCCCGCAACCAGAAGCTCTACGCGGAACGGGCGGCCTCACAGGCCACGGTGGTCAGCTGGCGCGAACAGTTGAGCAATGCCGAAGCGCAGGTCACCGCCGCGCAAGCCGCCCTGACCCAAGCGGGCATCGAATTGGGATATACGGTCATCAAGGCCCCGTTCACCGGGCGCGTGTCGCGCCATAAAGTGGACGTCGGCAATGTGATCAGCCCGCAGACCGGAACGCTTGCCTCCATCGTTTCCCAAGATCCCGTCTATGCCAGTTTTACGGCCCCGGCGGACAGCATCCTGCCGCTTCTGAACAGCTTCGACGACGCCAAATCCATCCCCTTGGAACTGGCCGTCGGCGATGGGCCTTATTCCATCAAGGGGAAGCTCGACTACATTTCCCCGCAAGTGGACGCCTCTTCCGGGACGCTCGCCCTGCGCGGCGTTTTCCCCAATACGGACGGCAAGCTGCTTCCGGGCCTTTTCGTACGGGTTCAGGTCCCCACGGAGCGTGAGGACGAAGTGATGGTGATCCCCCGGCAGGCCGTGCTGGAGAATCAGGGAAAGTCCTTTGTATACGTCATCGCACAGGACAGCCGGGCCCGCATGGTCCCCGTGGCGACCGGGCCCGCCGTGGGCAGTGACCGCATTGTCGTCATCAGCGGGATTACCCCGGAATCCTTGGTTATCTATGACGGCATGGCCCATATCCGGCAGGGCATGGCCGTCACCAACACCGCACAATGACGCCCCGCCGCACGCTATCGGCACCTCCCCCCGCAGTATGAGGAATGTCCTATGTTTACACGCCTGTTCGTCCAAAATCCCATTTTTACCAACGTCATTGCCATCATTGCGGTCATTCTGGGCATCGTGTCGCTGACGCGCCTTCCCATAGCGCTGTATCCCGACATCACCCCGCCGACGATCGCCGTTTCCGCCAGCTATCCCGGCGCGGACGCGGAAACCGTGGCCAAGACCGTCGGCGCGCCCATAGAATTGCAGGTCAACGGCGTGGAAAACATGATCTACATGTCCTCCACCAGCGCCGATGACGGCACCTATTCCCTCACCGTCACCTTCGCGCTGGGGACCGATGTCAATATCGCCATGGTATTGCTGCAAAACCTGGTCAACAACGCGCTCCCGCTGCTGCCGCAGGTCGTACAGCAGCAAGGGGTCACGGTCACCAAACATTCCCCCTCCATCCTGCAGGTCATAGCCCTCGATTCCCCCGGCGGCTCCTACGACAACCTTTTTCTGGCCAACTACGCGAACCTGCAAATCGAAAACGTCCTTTCCCGCGTGAAGGGGGTCGGGCAGGTGCAGGCTTTCGGGGCCGGGTTCTACGCCATGCGGATCTGGCTGGATCTCGACAAGCTCAACTACCTCGGCGTGAGCGTGGACGAGGTCAATCAGGCCATCAGCCAGCAAAACGTCCAGGTAGCCGCAGGCAACGTCGGCGGCAGGCCCAATTCCGACAAGCAGGCCATGCAGTTGACGGTGCTCATGCAGGGGCAGTTGGACACGCCCACGGCATTCGGCGACATCATCGTCAAGACGCTGCCCGGCAACCAGATAATCCGGCTGCGCGACGTGGGCGAAATCGAAATGGGGGCGCAGTCCTACGGGGCGCAGTCCCAGATCCGCGGGGACAACGCGGCGCTCATCGCCATCTACCAGCTGCCCGACGCCAACGCCCTTGAAACCGCCGTCAACATCCGCAGCGCCATGGAAAAACTGTCCAAGGATTTCCCGCCCGACATGCGCTGGACAATGCCGTTCGACACGTCGCACTTCGTTTCCATCGCCGTGACGCAAGTATATCTGACCTTTGTGAAGTCCATTGTGCTGGTCATGCTGGTCGTGCTGGTCTTCCTCCAGAACTTCCGGGCGGCGGTCGGCCCGGCGGTGGTCATTCCCGTGACCCTCATGGGGGCGTTCGTTTTCCTGAACATCGCCGGTTTTTCGGTGAACATGATATCGCTTTTCGCGCTCGTGCTGGCGATAGGGCTCATCGTGGACGACTCGATCATCGTTGTGGAAGCCACCATGTCCCATCTGGAGCGGGGGCTGACGCCGCAGGAAGCCGCCCTCGCGGGCATGAGGGATCTGTTCCTCTCCATCGTGGCGGTGATGTTCGTCTTTGCCAGCGTATTCCTCCCGGCGGCCACGCTCCCCGGCATCACAGGGCAGCTGTACAGCCAGTTCGCGCTGGTCATAGGCGGCGCGGCACTCCTCAGCGCCGTTTTCGCCATCTCGCTCACGCCCACGGAATGTTCCCTGCTGCTCCGCCAGCAGAAAGCCGTGCGCCCGGCCTCGTTCGACGCCCCGCAGGGCGAACGGCCCGATTTCGCGGAAGACAAGGCCGACGTGACGACAGGCAATGTCTTTTGCCGGGTCTTCAACCGCGGGTACAACGCCCTGCACGGCTTTGCCATGCGCATTGTGGGGATCACCCTGCGCTCGCCCGCCATCGCCCTGCTGACGTACGGCGTCCTCGCCGCCTTTGCCGTCTGGGGGCTGATAACCCTGCCGCAGGGCTTCCTGCCCGAAGAAGATCAGGGGTATGTCCTTGTGAGCGCACAACTGCCCGACGCCGCGGCCAGCCCGCGCACTTCGGAATTGGCGGGCCGTATGGATGAGGTGTTCGCCAACACGCCCGGCGTGGAAACATGGGTCACCATCAGCGGCTTTTCCATGATGGAAGGCGCGGCCCTGCCCAACGCGGTGACGGCCTTCGTGATCTTTGAAAGCTGGGCGAAACGCGGCACCAAACTGAACCAGTACGCCATCATGGACGAACTCTACCGGGGGTTCGGCCAAATCCCCGAAGGGGAATTCATGGTCATCCCGCCACCGCCCATCATGGGCATCGGCAATGCCGGGGGCTTCGACATGATGATCGAAGACCGGGCCAGCCGCGGGCCTCAGGCGCTGGAAGCGGCGGTCCGGGCCTACGAGGAAGCGGCGGCGAAAGATCCGCGCCTTGAGCATGTCATGTCCCTGTATTCCGCCTCGACGCCCAAGCTCTACCTGAACGTGAACCGCACGCAGGCCATGACGGAAGGCATTGCCCTGCCTCAGCTTTTCACGGCCATACAAACGGCGTTCGGCGGCCAATACATCAATACCTTCAGCAAATACAACCAGAATTATCAGGTGCGCGTGCAGGCCGCCGAACGCTACCGCAGCACGGCGGACAACCTTTTGTCCCTGCGCGTGCCCAACGGCAAAGGCGAGGAAGTGCCGCTGGCGGGTTTCGCTTCCGTCCAGCAGGTCAGCGGGCCGAGCATCGTGACGCGCTATAACCTCTACTCTTCCGCATCCATGCAGGGCAGCGCCGCCCCCGGCGTCAGCACGGGCGCCGGCATGAAGGCTATGGAAGAAATCGCCGGGCGGGTACTGCCCCAAGGTTTCGGCTACGAGTGGACGGGGATGAGCTTTCAGGAAGAGAAAAGCCACGGGCAGGCCGCCATTGCCGTCGGTCTGGCGATCCTGCTGGTCTACCTGATCCTTGCCGCGCTGTATGCCAACTGGATATTGCCCCTCGGCGTGCTGCTGGTCATCCCGCTGGCGCTGTTCGGCACCGTGGCCGCCATCATGCTGCGCGGCATGGACAACAATATTTATGTACAGATCGGGATGCTGCTGCTCATCGCCATGTCCAGCAAAAACGCGCTGATTCTGGTCTTGTACGCGCGCCGTTACGGGGAGCAGGGGATGACCGCCATGCAGGCGGCGCACAAGGCCGCGAGCGTCAGATTCCGGCCCATCCTCATGTCCTCGCTGGCCTATGCCGTGGGCGCCCTGCCCATGCTCTGGGCCACGGGAGCGGGCGCGATCAACCAGCAATATCTGGGGACGGCCGTTTTCGGCGGCATGGTGGCGACGGCGTTGCTCACCGTGCTGTACGCCCCGTTTTTCTATACGGTGTTCATGGGCCTTTCCAGCAAACTGGGCGGCAAACGGACGCCCGAACCGAAGCAAGCCTGAAGCGGGGCCTCACCCAGAGGCTTCTCCCGAAATACTGGCAAGGGCGCTTCCCCTGTGCTCCGCAAGGCGAGAGCCATGCGCTGGCAGGGGAAGCACCCTTAACCTGAGCCGCGTTTCCTTTGACCGCAAGGCCGCCAACGGAACCGCTTGAAGCATGGCGCTGAATGGGGCATTGGGAAGGGAGCTTTTTTCCTTGCGAAGCAAATGGATACGGTTCCCAAACTATATGGGAACCAAAGCCCCAAGCCTCCTCTCATAGGAAAAAGAAGAGGGAGCCATGCGAATACTTCTTTGTGGCCTCCCCTTCTCTCCATCACATTTCCGGAGCTTCCACGCTGGCAAAGTTCCTACCATTCCGCTTTTCCTATCAGCCGGATGCCACAGCAAAGGTGAAGAAAACCAAAAGAGGGAAACCTCTCTCCAGAAAGGTTTCCCTCCATCAGGAACTCCGTACCGTTCCTTACCGGAAATTATTGCTTGGCGTCGTAGATGAACGCGATGATCGAACCGGGGTTCTTCATGTCGTTGACGGGGTTGCCGTCGTTGCCGAGAGCGTTACCGCGCACGTCGGTAGCCACGTAAATGGTTTTCCCGTCGGGCGAAACGAGCGCCGAACGGTAGCGGTTGGGCGTATGGAAGTACTTGGCCACGTCGCCCTGCGCGGTCTTGCCGTCGGCATTGAGGGGTACACGATACAGCGCGCCGTTCTTGAGGCTGGTCACGAGAAGGGAGTTGCCCCAGCCGGGGATCGGGCCGTTCGCCGGGTAGTAGGCGACGCTCGACGGCGCGATGGTCGGCCAGCACAGGTAGGCCATGTCGCCGCAACGCCCGTCGCGGAAGTTGTACGAATTCGGCACGGTATAGAACGTCTTGATGGGTTCGCGGAAATCCTCGGCCTTCCACTCGGTTTCCCTCTGCTGCGGAACGCTGGCGGGAATATCGGTCGGGAAGTAGCTCTTCGCCAGCTTTTCGCAATCAGGGGCCGCCGACCAGTTGCCGTATACGTAGCCCTGATCATCCCGGAACCCGGCGACGTGCGGCCAGCCGTAGTTGCCGCCCGCCACGAGGAGATTGATCTCATCGTCGGACGAAGGGCCGTGCTCGGCCTCAAAGAGCAGATCACCCACAAAGACAAGCCCCTGCGGGTTACGATGGCCGTAGGTGTACACGTGGCTCCTGACGCCGTTGATGACCGGGTTGTCGTCCGGGATGCCGCCGTCGGGATTGAGGCGCAGTACCTTGCCCGCATAGGCGGAATGATCGCCCGCGTCGAGTTCGGCCTTGGTGGGAATACGCTGGGCGTCGATGGGCTTGCAGACGTTCGCGCCCTGATTGTGCCCCTGCTCCCCGATGGAGTAGTAGAGCTTGCCGTCGGGCCCGAAACGCAGGCGACCGCCGTTGTGGTCATCCCCCGCGGGCATGTTGCTCAGGATTACTTTGGGATCGGCAATCTTCCGGGTCTGCGGATCATAGTGGAACCGGACGATGCGGGCGTGTTCCCTGCCGCCGTCCATATATGTATGCGCGATATAGACGTTGTTCTTGCTGCCGTTTTTGCCGAGATCGGGATCAAGGGCGATGCCGAGCACGCCTTCATGCTGCGGCCCGACCTTCACGTCCGGAATGCTGCCGACGAGCTTTTTCTCGCCCGTTTTGGGATCCACGCTGATAATGCGGCTCCCCTCGCGCTCGGAAACCCAAATATGATTATCCGGCCCCCAGACCATATCCCACGGGGCGGCAAGGCCTTCGGCGATAACGACCCCTTCAAACGGTTCCGCCGCGGGCACCGCCTTTGCCTTTTGCGGCGCTGCGCCCCAAGAAGCCGGAGCGCTCAAAAGCAACAGCGTCATCGCGCCTGCCATGACTCGGGAATGGTGCATCCTGTACCTCCTGATGTTTCTCTGTGTATCGGAACGCGAGGCTCGCCGCCGCGCGGCTTCCGGTATTGTCAAAAACGGGAAGCCCTGCGGGTTCCCGTTCGGCAAAGGCGGGGAAAAACGCCTCCCCCGAAACGGGTTCCTTTCAGGCTGGCGCTGCCTTTCAAGGCCGAAGCGCCCCCATCCCGCGGGAACGCGTGAGGAGGGCTTTGGGCGAGGCGCGGGCAGCTGCTGGAACGGACGCCCGCACCTTTCAACGGCGGAACAGCCGCAGAATTTTACCCATGACGGATGAACGTCCCCTCTTCCAGTTCCATAAACGCGTTGCGCAGCTCCTCATCGGTATTCATGACGATGGGGCCTCCCCATGCCACGGGCTCGCGGAGGGGCTTGCCGGAAACGATGACCATACGGGCGCCTTCGGGACCGGCATGGAGGTGGATCTTGTCCCCTTCCGAGAAGAGGACGGCACGGCGGGCGGGCTGGATCACGCCTTCCGGCTCATAGGCGCACGAACCTTCCATGAGATACGAGAACACGGTATTGCCGGGGATGGTCTCCATTTCCCACGCACCGCCGGGCCCCATCTCTACATCAAGGAACTGCACGTCCACGTATTCGCCTTGTGTCGCGCCGCCGATATTGCCGTATTTTCCGGTGACGACGCGGATCGTCACGCCCTTCTCCTCGATGACGGGGATGTCGTCGGGGGTGATGTCGCGGTATTTGGGATGGACCATTTTTTTGTCGCGCGGCAGGTTGATCCAGAGCTGGAGCCCGAGCATCCGGGGGGATGCCTTGGGCATTTCCTGATGCAGGATGCCCCCGCCCGCCGTCATCCACTGGCAGCAGCCGTCTTTAATCCGCCCGCTGTTGCCAAGGCTGTCCTTGTGGTCGATTTCGCCTTTCACCAGATATGTAAACGTCTCAATCCCGCGATGCGGGTGCAGCGGAAAGCCGCGCACGTAATCCGCAGGATTCAGCGAGTCGAACGCATCCAGCATGAGGAACGGGTCAAAGTCCCGGATCGTCCCTGAGCCGAGCACGCGGACCAGATGTACCCCGGCCCCGTCTATCGCCTGACGGCCCGTCACGATCTTTTTGACTATGCGGTATGACATGACTGTCTCCTTTTTTCCCATACTATCCTTCACACGGTATGGTGCGTCAATAAAATAAACATTATTTTTAGTATGATAGAGTTATAAAGAGACTCCACCCGCTACGGAACGAACCGATTTCACACCTAAAAACACGTATTGCCCGGTAACGGAATACCGATCCCGTGCGCAGCAAAAGAGCGTTCCCACTTTGAAAAAGTGAAAACGCTCCTTCACATTGCGGAACAAAAAAACCGCGCTTTCAGGCCAGCCTAAAAAACCAGTATCCGGACAAAAACTTCCAGCCCATGATGGGGGGAATGCGGCGGAAGCACCGTCTCCCCGAGGCGCTTCTTTCTACGGGAAGAGGCGGTCCGGAAGCATGAACCGGAGGCAAAAAGAAAGGGCGTCCCCGAGGGCTCGCAAACGCGGGGACGCCCTGCCCAGCGTCCGGGGGGTCGGACGCCGAACGCTTATGCCTGCCCGGACGAACCCAGCACGGCGCGGATCTTATGCCGGACCATCCCGCGCACGGCTTCGCGGCCCGCGGTCAGATAGGCGCGAGGATCGAAGGTTTCGGGGCGCTCCGTAAGCAGGGTCCGGATGGCGGCGGTGACGGCCAACCGCAGATCCGTATCAATATTGATCTTGCAAATGGCGGAAGCGGCGGCGCGGCGGAGCAGGTCTTCGGGCACGCCGGAGGTTCCCGCTACATTCCCGCCGTGCGCGTTGACGGCAGCCACGGCCTCCTGCGGCACGCTCGACGCGCCGTGCAGCACCAGCGGAACGCCCGGCAGACGGGCGGCAATGGCGTCAAGGCGCTCGAAATCAAGCCGCGCCTCCCCCGAAAACTTGCAGGGGCCGTGACTCGTCCCGATGGCAATGGCAAGCGAATCGCATCCGGTACGGGCTACAAATGTTTCGGCCTCTTCGGGATCGGTATAAACGGATTTGCGGGACGAAACGGTTTCCTCGACCCCGGCGAGCCGTCCGAGTTCGGCTTCGACCCAGACCCCCCTGTCATGGGCGTACTCCACGACGCGTCGGGTGACGGCCACATTCTCCTCAAAAGGCAGGTGTGAGCCGTCGATCATGACCGAAGTGAACCCGTCGTCGATGCAGGCCTTGCAGATGTCGAAACCGGACCCGTGATCCAGATGCAGCACAAAAGGCACATCGGTTTCTTCCGAAGCGGCTTCGGCCATTTTACGGAGATAGCCCCGCCCGGCGTACTGGCGCGCCCCGTTGGAGACTTGCAGGATCACGGGGGAACGCTCGTCCCCGGCGGCCTGCAAAATGCCCTGTACGGTTTCCATATTGTTGATGTTGAACGCGCCCACGGCGAAACCGCCCGCAAGGGCTTTCGCAAACATGTCCCGAGGTCCGGTAAGAGGCATCTGACCTATCCTTTGTTCAAAGGGTTCCGTGTCGTTTCAAAAAACATGCGCCGTTCCGCGGTAAACGGGATTCAGCCCCACCCAGAGGTACCGTAATCCCGCAAGGGCAATAGGCCATACTGCGAAACCGTGGCCCGGCGGGTACGTTTCCCTCAACGGCGTTGCGCTCAAAAAAACGCTTAGGAAAGAAGCCGCATGTTTCCGAAACGCCGCGATACGTTACAGCCAAAACTGGCAACAGCCGTTACAGAAAAGCCTGACGGACATACTCGGCGTCGCGCCTGAGCGCATACAGGGCATCCGGGCCGAAAACCGGCTCCGTATAACGGTTTTCGAGGAACAGCGGCCCATCGTACCCTTCCCGCTTCAGCGCCGCGAGCAACTCACCCGCGCGGCATGACCCCTCACCGAGAGGCCGGACGCCGGGTTCGCCGTACATGCCGTCCTTGAGATGCACGCCGCAACACACGGCGAGGTGTTCCGGCAAGGCCTCAAACACGTCTTCCCGCCCACGCAGGACAAAATGAGACAGGTCGAGGCAGGAACAGAGGTTGTCGTAGGCGACGATATTCAAAAGGGATTTCATCATCGTAACATCAAGAAGATTTTCCGTGGCTACAGCAATGCCCCGGTGTTTCGCCAGCGCGCAGGCCAGCCGCAAACAGCGGGCCGTCTCACGCAGATCGTCCTTGTTACGGATAGCCGACGCCTTGAAGCTCGGCAGCACAATCCGGGGAATGCCCATGTCGGCGGCACAGTCCACGGCGGCGGCAATGGCCTTTTCCGCCGTATTGCGCCGTTCGCTTCCGGGCTCGGCGGTCATGCCGTGCTTCAGGACAGCCAGCACGGCTACAGCGTCAAGCCGGATGCCGTATAGCTCCGCCTCTTCTTTCCATTGCCGCTGTATGCCCGGCGACGACAGCGGAAAATCTTCCTCCGCAGAACCCAAATCGAGCTGGATAGCATCGAGCCCCGCTTCCTTCAGCTCCTTGCAGCATGACGGAGATTGCAGCAGGGGGTGCACCCAATTACAGACACCAAGCAATACGGCCATACAGATTCCTTTCAAAAGCCTTGGGAAGGAAAGATGTTGAAGCCGGGGAAAGCCTCTTCTTCAAAAGGCCTTCCCCGCCACGACGGTAGAGCATCCCAATCGCTAATCTCTTCCCATGACCACGCGGATATAGTCCTTTACGGAGTCCTCGATGGACCAGTCGGGCGCGTAACCCAGTTCCTTCCGGATAGCGGAATCGTCGAACGAGCACGCATACGGCGAGGTGTTCGCGCTGTGTTCCGCATAGGTGACTTTGGTTTCCGGGCAAAGGCGGTTGGTCAGTTCCGCGACTTCCCGAAGCGTGTGGACGCTGCCGCAGACGGTATAGAAGCGCTGCGCGGGCTTTTCGGCGTTCCAGACCAGCAACATGGCCTTGATCGTGTCATGGATGTAGATCCAGTCGCCCCGCTCGTCCGGGTTGTCGACGTGCACCTCGCCGCCTCTGGCGATGGAATCCACAAGCCCCGTCGTATATTGCGTGGTCAGGCCGTTGGTACGGTTGGGCCCCCAGACCCATGTGGGACGGATGCCCCGGCTGTCGATGCCGTGGTTGTCGGCATACCAGCGCAGCAGGTGCTCCCCGGCCAGCTTGGTCTGCCCGTAAATGGTGGCGGGATCCTTGGGCGCGTCTTCCGGCACGGGTTCGACGGAGGTCGGGCTGTACAGGGAGATGGAGCTCATGAAGAAAAACCGCTTCACCCCACAGGCCACCGCCGCATCAAGCAGCACCTGCGTGGAACGGAAATTGACCTGAAACGCCAGCGGCGGATTCTGTTCGCACACGCCCGCCATAAGCGCGCCGAGATGGAAGATCCCCTCGATGCCGTTGGTCGCCACCGCCCGATACAGATCGAGATCCGAAGAGCTGTCGCCCTGCACGTAGGTGATCGAATCCATAATGTCCTGCAACAGATGAGGAACCGGAACACGGTCGAAAACGACGACTTCGTCGCCCTGCCGCAGCAGAGCACGGACAAGATGGGAACCGATGAAGCCCGCTCCGCCCGTTACGAGAATACGCATGAAACCTCCCCGGGGATGCCCCACGGCTAAAAGAAGCGAGAGTGCTAACACCTGAATGGTTTTTGCTTTATACCCTATGCAAATGACATGTGCTTTTGGGAAGAACCATTCGGAAGCCACTACTCCCAATACGTCCGGGCACAGCCGCCTGAAACACGCCATTTACCCGGAAAACACGGATAAACCCCGTTTCGCGGCGTACCCACCCTGCGAAACCGCCCGCAGGCTCTACGCCTTCCAGTTTTTCGCCACGGCCTTCCATGACACGGCGTGGTCCTTTGCGCCGTAGCCCTGCACCGAAACCATCCGGTGCACATAGTCCACCGCCGCGCCCAGAATGAGCGGCGCGCCGTATTCCCTGGCCATATCGAGGCACAACCTGTTGTCCTTGATGAGCATATCCACGGTAAACGTGGGCTCGTCGTAACGGCCCTCGGCGATGCGGGTACCGATTTCCTTATAGGCGCTGCTGAGCACGCGGGCGTTGGCGGCGACCGCCACGTCGATGAGCGTTTTCTGGGACAGACCCATGTGTTCGGCGAGCGCCATGGTCTCGGCGGCGCAGGCGTCGATCGCGCCGAGCATCATGTTGTTGAGCAGTTTCAGCTTATTGCCGTGCCCGAGCGGCCCGATGTGGAACAGTTTTTCTTCCGATCCGCTGAGCACGAGGAGCACATCCTTGATCTTGGCGAGGGCCTCATCCGAGCCGCCGAGCGCAAAAGCCCAGCTCCCCACCCCGGACGGGCTGCCCATGACCGGGGCGTCCACAAAATCAATGCCTTTGGGGGCAAGCGCCTCGCCCATACGGATGTTCACGCCCGGATCGACCGTGCTCATGTTGACGACCACGGTGCCCTCGGGCGCCCCGGACGCGATCCCGCCCTCGCCGAGCACGACCTTTTCCGTGTCGGCGGGGCCGGGGACGAACATCAGGATGACCCGGGCCTTGCCCGCCAGTTCCGCCGGAGAGCCGCACACGGCCACACCAGCCTCGGAAGCGCGTTTGACGGCAGGCGGATACGGATCGTACCCGGCCACGGGAACCCCGCTTTCCATCAATTTTTTCGCGCAATTGCTTCCCATAACCCCCAGTCCTACAATGCCTACGGTATCCATATCCAATCCTTGCTTGAGTCCGAAAAAAGGTATGACTTCAGCCCCCCTGGCCGAGCGGGCAGGGAAACGGTGAAACCAGTGAAACGGGATGGTTCCGGCGGAACGCCGGGGGCGGCTACTTTCTGGCGATGGCCTTGCGGGCCGCCTTGGCGATGTCCGCGGCGGTGATGCCGAACACACCCATCAGATAGGGGGCCTTGCCCACCTGACCGAAATGATCCTTGACGCCGACACGTTCCAGTGGCGTGGGCCGCTGCTCCGCCAGCACTTCCGCAACGGCGCTGCCGAGCCCGCCGATGACGTTGTGGTTTTCCGCCGTAACCAGCGCGCCGGTTTCGGAGGCGGCCTTGATGACGGCGTCGGCGTCGATGGGCTTGATGGTGTGGATGTTGAGCACGCGGGCGGATACGCCTTCCTGAGCCAGCGTTTCGGCGGCCTGCAAAGCGTTGGCGACGCAGACGCCGGAAGCGATCAGGGTCACGTCGGAACCGTCGCGCAGGAGATCGGCCTTGCCGAGATCAAACTCGTAGTCATCGTCAAAGACGTTTTCGGCCTGACGGCGGAACAGCCGGATGTACACCGGGCCCTCATGCTCGACGATGGCGGGCAGGGCCTTGCGGAGCTGCACCGAGTCCGTGGGCTCGAACACGGTCATGCCCGGCAGGGTACGCATGATGCCCATGTCTTCAAGCGCCATGTGCGTACCGCCGTTGAGTTCCGCGCCGACGCCCGGATCGGAGCCGACGATTTTGACGTTCAGCCCGGCGTAGCATACCGAGATGGCGATCTGGTCGAAGCAGCGGCGGGAAGCGAACGTGGCGAAAGAATGCACGAAGGGGATCTTGCCGCAGGCGGACAGCCCGGCGGCCACGCCGACCATATTGGCCTCGGCGATGCCCACGTTGAAGGAGCGGTCGGGATAGGCCGCCTTGAACGGCTTCATGCCGTGCGCGCCGGTCAGATCCGCCTCGACGTCCACGATGCGGGGATCCTCCTTGGCAAGCGCGATCATGGTATCGCAATAGACCTTACGCATTTCCTGAGATTCAAGCATGACGGCATTCCTCGTTCCTTATTGGAGTTCCTGCAAAGCGGCGGCGACGTCTTCGGGCGACAGGGGCATGTTGTGCGAACTGAGCTTGCCTTCCGCGACCGAAAGCCCTTTGCCCTTGACCGTGGCCATGATGATGGCGGTGGGGCGCTTCTTGATGGTGCGGGCATGGGTCAGCGCGGCTTCGAGATCCGAGAAGTTGTGCCCGTCGATGCACAGGGTCGCCCAGCCGAACGCTTCCCAACGCTTGTCGAGCGGACGCACGGCGTTGATCGCGTCGGTGTAGTCGTCGATCTGCATCCCGTTGTCGTCCACCAGCACGACGAGATTGTCGAGCTCCTGGCTCCCGGCATACATGGCCGCTTCCCAGATCTGCCCTTCCTGCTGCTCGCCGTCGCCGACGATGCAGTAGACGCGGTAGTCCTTGCGTTCCATGCGCGCCGCCAGCGCCATGCCCACCGCCGCCGAAAGCCCCTGCCCAAGCGAGCCCGCGGTCATGTCGATGCCCGTGGTCAGCTTCATGTCGCAATGGCTCGGCAGCCTGGTGCCGGGCTGGTTCAGGGTAAGGAGGGTTTCCTTATCAAAGTAGCCCTTCATAGCCAGCAGGGTATACAGCGCGGGTCCGGCATGGCCCTTGGAGAGCACGATGCGGTCACGGTCGGGCCAGCCCGGCTCTTCGGGGCGCACGCGCATTTCCTCGTAATAAAGATAGACCAGCGCTTCGATGAGGGACAGGGAACCGCCCACATGCCCGACACCGATCTGGCCGATCATTTTGGTGAGCAACTGCCTCGCTTCCTTGCTCAGCTCGGTGAGCTGCCGCAATTTCCGCTCGTTCATGGTTCAGCCTCGACTTCCTTACAGATGTTGTTCCGGTTCGGGGGACGTGCCCATCACGTCCCCCTGCCCCGTCGTTTCCAGAACCGACTGCCACAGGTCGGAGCGCACGCTCATGGTGCGGCGCTTGCGCGTTACCAGCTCCAGCGGCAGATGGACGAACTTGTCCATGATGTTGGCTACGACCATGCCCGTCTTCCCGCTCATGGCCGCGTGCACGGCATGTTGGCCCAAAAAGCCGCAGTACAGCCTGTCGTTGGCGTTGGCGGGGACGGAACGGATCATGTAGCTCGGATCGATGTATTTGAGATAGTAAGGTATCTTTTTGGCTGAAAAGTATTCGGCGATCTTCGCGCGCAGGAACCCGGTGATGTCGCCGAGCGCCTTGTTGCCCGAGGCGTCGCAGCGGGTTTCGTGCTCGGAAAGCAGATCCTGCCCCGCCCCCTCCGCCACGGCGAGCACGGCGTGGGAGTGCGCGGCAAGGCATTTTTCCAGAGCCGGGAACAGGCCCCGCTCGCCGTAGAGGCTGAAAGGGACCTCGGGGACGAGCACGAAATTGACTTCGCGCATGGAGAGGGAGGCGTTGGCGGCGATGAAGCCCGATTCGCGCCCCATCAGCTTGACGATGCCGATGCCGTTGAAGACGCTGGCGGCCTCGATATGGGCGCAGCGGATGGCGTCGGCGGCCTTGTCCACCGCCGTTTCGAAGCCGAAGGAATGGGGGATGAAATTGATGTCGTTGTCAATGGTTTTCGGAATCCCGACAATGGAGATGTGCTTGCCGCGCCGGGCGACTTCCTGCTGGATAGACGCCGCAGCCTTCATCGTCCCGTCGCCGCCGATGATGAACAGCGCACTGATATTCAGGCGCTCAAGGGCGGTGGCGATTTCGGATGAAGACTGCGGCCCTCTGGACGTCCCGAGGATCGTCCCCCCGAACTCGTGGATGCCTTCCACATCGCGCGGGGCCAGCTCGCGCACGTCGTAGCGGTAGGACGGGATAAACCCCTGCAGGCCGTAGCGGATGCCAAGGACCGAAGGGACGCGATAGGCGTTGTACGCCGTCATTACGATGGCCCTGATGACGTCGTTGATGCCCGGGCACAGCCCGCCGCAGGTCACGATGGCGCATTTCGTCTTGCTCGGATCGAAGTAGATCCGGTCGCGGGGCCCCGCCAGCTCAAAGGACATGGGGCGCGGCGCGGCGCCTTCGTCCACCAGCTCCTCGTCCACGGTGAAGACCACGCGCCTCTCGCCCGCCGTCGCCAGATTGCGCGACAGCGGAGAATCGATTTCCGGCGTTCCGAGACTCTGAATGCGTATCTCTTGGGCCGCGGAGGGCGTAGCTTCACAAGTATTCATGCGGATTCCTTCCTTTTATTTTTCTTTGACCCTGCCGCAGGTCCTGCGCACGATAAGCTCCGTGTCGAGCAGGTACTGCACCTTCAGCGGGGTTTGCGATTCAATGGCCGAGATCATGATGTTCGCCGCCATCTGGCCCATTTCGTAGCAGGGCGTCTTGATGCTCGTCAGCGGCGGGTTGAAGTAGGCGGCGATGTCGATGTCGTCGAAGCCGCAGACCGAAATGTCCTCCGGGACGCTGAGCCCCGCCTCGGTGATGGCGCGTATGGCCCCGATGGCCAGATAGTCGTTCACGCACAGCACCGCCGTCGGGGGGTCCTGCAATTTCAAAAACGCCCGCATGGATTCCTTGCCGAGCAGGTAGGAGGGCGGCTGCGAGCGGATGAGCTCCGGATCGAAGGGGATGCCGTTGTCGGCAAGCACCTTCTTGTAGCCTTCCATGCGGTCGATGGTACGGCGCGCGCAGGTCATGGGGCCGACCAGAAAACCGATGCGCTTATGGCCGAGATCAATGAGGTATTTGACGCTCGTATAGATGGACCGCGCGTTGTCGATGCCGATATAGTTCACGCTTTCGTCCGGCACTTCCCACAGGATGATGCAGGGGATGCCCGCCGCCTCCAGCGTTTTCATGTACTCCACATTGCTCATGTCCAGCCCGACGAGGATGAGCCCGCCGATGCGCTGCTCGTGGAAACGCCGCATGGCGAGGCGCTCCTCCTCCGGAGAGAACTGCGACAGGGCCACCTTGCACGAATAGTTCCGCTCCGAGCACGTTTTCTGGATCGCCATCAGGTTCACGCCGAACGCCGCATACGTCGGGGAAGGCAGGAGGATGCCGATGGTGTCCGAGCGCCTTTTGGAGAGGGAACCCGCCGTCGCATTGTAGACGTAATTGAGCGCTTCCGCGGCGGCCCTGACCTTGCTGACCGTTTCCGCGGGCGTTTTGTCCGGCTCGCGGAGGGCGCGGGATACGGTCGAAAGCGAGACGTTCGCTTTGACGGCAACGTCTTTTATGGTCGCCCGAGTGTTATTGAAACCGTTTTCATTCATTTTATTGTTTCTTTTCAATGTATTATCCATTTATTTTGTACTTCAATAAGTACGTTTTCAATCTAGCCGCCCATAAAACCGCTGTCAAGCCTCTTTGCAACGTTTTTTTGCTTTCACCCCCTTCAGCTCCGGCAAAGGCCGGGTTTTGTACCTCACTCCACTCCATTTACTGGGAAAGAGCGTGCCGAAAAAGAAAAAATATATTGTATTTACATATGTTATATGGACACATGCATTTCTGGCATCTCCCACAGCGGCAGACCCCGTGAGGGCGGAAACCTCTTCACAGTGCTGTGGGGAGTGCTTGAAAGGGCAAAAAATATCTTTTTTAATAGACTGTATTCTATAAAAAATATGTCTTTTACGGTTTTGAGGACACAAAAAAAGACATCCCATCTCTTGACAAGATATTTTTTTGACGCATAGAATGAAAACGTATTCATTCTAATATAAACTATAACATACAATATATTGAATATTCATATTTTTTTATAAAAGAACGTATTCAAAAATCGCTCACAGGCATCATAGTTATAAGGAAATCCACCCTTTAGGCCTCATGTCTGCGACCCCGGCGCCACACGGCACCCCGGAAGGCCGCAGGCCTAACCAGATAACCCCAAGGAGAAGGGCGTTATGCAACTGTCCAACACATGGAAGGCGACGGTAGGATTGATGATCGGGGCGATCCTGTGCCTGCCCGCGCAAGCGGCGGCCGAAAAGAAAATCATCATGCGCTACAGCCACAGTTCGGCGGCCATGGTGGAGGAGCCCCACCACACGGCGGCTCTGGACTTCAAGAAATACGTTGAAGAGAAAACCAAGGGCAGAGTGGAAGTACAGATCTACCCCGCCAGCCAGCTCGGCGGCGAGGAACGCGCCTTTCAGGACGTGCAGCAGGGCGTCATCCAGATAGCCTCCCTGGCTTCCAACAACGCCGCCGTGTTCGCCCCCTCCCTCTATGTCATCGATCTTCCCTACCTGTTCAGGACCAATCAGGAAGGCTGGGCCATCCTCGACAAGTACTGGGACGAACTCAACGCTAAAACCATCAAGGAAAGCGGCAACCGCATCATCGGCTGGCTCGACCTCGGCTACCGCCACGTCTGCAACAGCAAACGGCCCATCCGTACCATCGAAGACCTCAAGGGCCTGAAAATCCGCGTGCCCAACAACCCGGTCATGATCAACACGTTCCGGGCCTGGGGCTGTGAACCGACCCCCCTCGCGTGGGACGAAACCTTCAACGCCCTTCAGCAGAAGGTCGTCGACGGCCAAGAAAACTCGTACGTGGTTTTTGCGTCCAACAAGTTTGAAGAAGTGCAGAAGTACATGACCGAACTGCGCTACAAGCTCCAAATCATCGTCATGGTCGTCAACGACACATGGCTCAAGAAGCAGCCCGCCGACATCCAGCAGGCCATCCTCGAAGGCGGACGCCTCGCCACCAAGCACAACCGCGAAATGATCATGGCTATGGAAGCCCGCCTGAAGCCCGCCATGAAGAAGGCCGGCGTCGAAATCCTCGACAAGCCCGAAGACGAAAACGTTTGGGAAGAAAAGGCGATGGCTCTCTGGCCTGATCTCTACCCCAAAATCGGCAATCTCGATCTCCTCGACAAGATGATGGCGGACATGCATCGCAAGCGCCCGTAAACGCAAGAGCATGAAAACGTTTTTTACTATTGATTAAGGTCCATTATCTCTATTTCTACGTTTTTTTGAAGCGACATGCAAGTGAAAAAGTACGCTCTTTCATGAATGTGCAGTGCGCATTCTTAGAAAAAAGCGCGACTATGGCAATGGATTTCAGACTGTTCACCCATAATGAGGAGGTCTTCATGAACATCCGGCAAAGCTTCAACCGGGCCCTTTTAGGGGCGGTTTGCGGAGCGCTGCTTCTGGTTTCCCCTGCCAGTGCGGCCGAGAAAAAAATCGTCATGCGCTACAGCCACAGCTCCAGCGCGATGGTCAAGGAACCGCATCACGCGGCGGCCCTCGACTTCAAGAACTATGTGGAAAAGGCCACCAACGGGAAGGTGGACGTCCAGATTTACCCCGGCAGCCAGCTTGGCGGCGAGGAGCGGAGTTTTCAGGACATCCAGCAGGGGGTCATTCAGATCGCGTCTCTCGCGGTCAACAACGTGACGGTGTTCAGCCCCTCAATGGGCGTGTTCGACCTGCCGTACATGTTCACCAACTATGAAGATTGCTACAAGCTCATCGACCAGAACTGGGACGAGATCAACAAGCGCATGATCGCCGAGAGCGGCAACATGGCCGTGGGCTGGCTCGTGCAGGGCTTCCGCGTGCTCAGCAACAGCAAGCGTCCTATCAATACCATTGAAGACCTCAAGGGCCTCAAGATCCGCGTGCCCAACAACCCGATCATGATCGCCACCTTCCGCGCGTGGGGCGGCGAACCCGCGCCCATGGCGTGGGACGAGACGTTCAACGCCCTCCAGCAGAAGGTCGTCGACGGACAGGAAAACCCCTACCCCGTGTTCGCTTCCAACAAGTTCGAGGAAGTGCAGAAGTACATCACCGAAATCCATTATAAGGTGTGGATCGGCCCCATCGTCGTGAACGCCGCGTGGTTCAAGAAGCAGCCCGCGGACGTGCAGAAGGCCATCCTCGAAGGCGGACGTCTCGCCACCGAAAACAACCGCAAGATGATTGCCGAAATGGAAACCGACCTCGTCAAGGTGCTCAAGGACAAGGGTGTAGAGATCCTCGCCAAGCCCGAAGACGAACCCGTCTGGCAGGAAAAGGCCATGGCCGTATGGCCGCAGTTCTACGACAAGATCGGCGATATTTCCTTGCTTGACACCATGATGAAGTCCCTCGGACGTACGCGTCCGCAATAACGCCTGCCGAGCCCGGAGGTGGCTTCCTCCTCCGGGCCGCTAAACCTCAACGGGTGAGGAGAGAGTCATGCGCGAGCAGCTGGCGTCCATTTGGAAGAACCTTGAAGAGTACATTTGCTGTGCGCTTCTCGGCGTCATCATGACGCTTTTGATGATGCAGGTGTGCTACAGATACTTCGGCGGCAAGTCCATCGCATGGTCTGAAGAGGTCAGCCGTTTCCTGTTCCTGTACCTTGTCTATTTCGCGGCAAGCCTCGCCGCCTCAAAGAATCTGCATATCCGCGTGACCGCGCAGCTCAAGCTCCTGCCGAAGCTCGGCCAGATGCTTCTGCTCCTTACGACGGACATCATCTGGCTGGTCTTCTGCATTATCGTGGTGAACGTCGGGACGGACTTCATCATCAGCATGAGCGACCGCCCGATGGTTTCCGGGGCGCTGATGCTTGATATGCGCTATGTCTACGCGGCGGTGCCCATCGCCTTTACCTTGCAGGCCGTCCGCCTCGTCGAGCGCTGGTGGCGCATCTTCACCAAGCGCGATCCCTTAGTCGTTCCCAGCGAGGAGGTATTCTGATGTCGCTTGAAGTCCTCATCTGGATTGCGCTGGCTGTCCTGCTCGTCATGGGCACGCCCATCTTCGTCTCCCTCGGCATGGCGTCCATCACCGTGCTGCTTCTGAGCGACATCCCGCTTTCGCTCGTCATGATTGACCTTATCAAGGTCTCGGACATGTTCCCCCTGCTGGCGGTGGTGGGCTTCGTCTTCGCCGGGGCGCTCATGGAACGCGGCGGCATGGCGGCCCAGATCGTTGAGGTCGCCTCCATGCTCGTCGGGCACATACGCGGCGGGCTCGGCATCGTGACCATCCTCGGCTGCATGTTCTTCGCCTCCATGATCGGCTCCGGCCCCGGCACCGTGGCCGCCATGGGCAGCATCATGATCCCCTCCATGATCAAGCGCGGCTACTCGCCCGAATACGCCGCCGGCGTTTCGGCTACCGGCGGCACGCTCGGCATCCTCATCCCGCCGAGCAACCCCATGCTGGTCTACGGCATCATCGCCAACGTCTCGATCTCCGCGCTGTTCACCGCCGGTTTCGTACCCGGCGCGCTGGTCGGCACCTGCCTCATGTTCACGGCCTATACCATCGCCCGCCGCCACGGCTACAAGGGCACGATGCATTCCTACACGATGGCCGAATTCGGGCGGGCGCTCCTGAAGAACATCTGGTCCCTCATGGCTCCCGTGGTCATCCTCGGCGGCATCTACGCGGGCATATGCACGCCCGTGGAAGCCTCGGTCGTCGCGGTGTGGTACGCCCTTTTCGTCGGCTTCTTCATCACCAAGAAGCTTTCCCTGAAGGAAGTGTTCAACGCCATGAAGCTGGCGAACATCTCCACCGGGACCATCCTCATCGTCGTGGGCGTGTCCACCATTTTCGGGCGGTTCCTGACCATGTACCAGATCCCGCAGCAGCTCGCCGCCCAGATGATGCTGTACACCACCAATCCCATCCTGATCCTGCTGCTCATTGCGGCACTGCTGTTCTTCCTCGGCATGTTCATGGAGACGCTGGCCACCATCGTCGTGCTCGCGCCGGTCTTCCTGCCCATCATCAAGTCCGTGGGCATCGACCCCGTGTTCTTCGGTGTCTTTTGGGTGATAACCAACGAGATCGCCCTGCTGACCCCGCCGCTCGGCGTCAACCTGTTCATCGCCATGAACCTGTCCAACCTCCCGCTGGAGCGGGTCGCCAAGGGAGCCTGTCCGTATATTTTCCTGCTTATTCTCGTGGTGTTCTTCCTCATCTTCTTCCCCGACGTCGTGACGTTCCTCCCGAAGGCGCTCGGCATGTATTGATGGTGCGCCGCCCCGGACCCTGCCGAGGGGCTCTGCCCCTCGGAACCCCGGCAGAGGCGCTGCCTCTGCACTCCGCAAGGGAGCAGCGCTCCCTTGACCCGGCACAAGCGTTTCCTCCCGCGGCAACACCGCAGGAGGAAGCGCTCAGGGCATAAAGGAATCTCCCTTTACTGGAATTCCGGAAACGCAGGGCTCAAAAAAATCTCCTCTCCACCAACCTGGGGGCTTCCTCCTCCCCCACTCCCCCAAACGGCGGCTATTCCCCCCCAATGGATAGCCGCCGCTCCGTTTCCCATACAAAAAGCCGCTTCTCTGGGAAACGGCCCTTACTGGCGGCAATGTTAGGGAAAGGAAAATGCGCGGGGTTTTGCACGTCACGGTTTCATCGCGAACATATTGACGGTTTTATTGTAAAGGGAGGTTATCCCCTCGTCGGACAAACATTTCGGATACACAAATTTAGATGCTTATCGCATAGTACATGGACAGATTCCGGTATATGAATTGAACTACATTCTATATTAAG
>ERZ832522.1878-NODE-1878-length-26875-cov-19.602610_pt1 | contig 26875 bp, 26 predicted proteins | sample MGYA00519951_ERZ832522 | MGnify/ENA primary metagenome ERZ832522 (study PRJEB31850, sample SAMEA3708728) | human gut metagenome | biome: human gut; feature: human-associated habitat; material: faeces | place: China | collected 2014 ... | reverse complement strand
TCCCCAAAACACTGTAAACTCAAGTATTTTTAATCAAGGTTAGTATGTTGCCGTGACAAACAAATAATATTTTAATCATAATTGTAATATCCTTTCATATTTTTGTATAACTTTGCATATCTTTGCAAATGCCTATTAATACACTAATTTCATTTACGCTAGTATGCCACGCAGCAGATTACAAGTACATATAATCTGGCATATATTGGTATATCTTGTCATACTTTTGTCTGCAAAATTGGTAAAAATATTGGTAAATTTCCTTCCACTATTATATATAATCAATATAATATCCACAAACTTATCATAAGGTAATCCATCATCCGATAGATTATAAGTTATCGATTTTAATTATTTCTCATCATCACAAAATACTGTATATCTGAAAGTCCCATTGCATTTTAATATACTTCTTATATAACAATCTCAAGGAGCTTAATGATAAGAGGTGCTTTTTAGATGTACTTTTGATGGAAATATTATTTCATTGAAATCTAAAATAAAGTTTATCTCTTCTTTACAGTCAAGATAATTTACCATCACAATAATAAGTAAAAAAATAGCTGAAACCAATATAGGTAGAATTGTACCTATCTTAGAAATATCTATGCCAGTAGAATAAAATACTGTAAGCATTCCAATTTCTATTGGAATTACTGATGAAGTAATTAATTCTTTATAACTTTCTTTATTTCTAAGTCTTCTAACCATAAAACGATACGCATCTTCATTATCAATAATCGCCTCAAACTTTTTCTCGATATATTCTTTCCAAGCACTATATTTTTCAAATTCCAAAGCCCCATTTTTAATTTTTTTCTTATTTTTCCCAATTATTTTATAGGTTGAAATTTCTTTTTGATAATCTATGCCATATGCTGAATTTTTTAGATACTTATTTATTCCGATATTACTTACAATATTAACACCAGCTATTAGTATCATTAAAATGCCTATGATACCAAGCAATAAAAAAATAAATCTACATTTCGACCTGTCCATTTAGATTTAAAATAAAATTTTATCAACAGCATTTCTATAGCACTTATGATACACATGCCAATTCCCACACGCAAACAAATCTTATTTTTTCTATTTGATATTTGTCTTACTTCCATTTTTAATATTTCCCCAATAATTATTCATCATATTGTCTATTTCAAAAATTGCAAATTGCCACTCCTGCTATTCCAAGCTATGTACCTCTTCTTCCAACTTACGAAGATATTCTATAATTTCTTCGTATTCCGGCATCTTCCCATATATCATATTTCGCATAGCTTGGTAATCTTCTTTTAGAACTTTATGTATTCGTTCTCCTGGCACAAGCATAATTGATCCTAATGTTGCAGTCTCATAATGTGCACTCTTTGCATAATAGAATTTCTGTTTAAATGTAATATCTTTTTCTAACAATTCTTTTCTCTTAAATGCACTTTCTTTTACATATGAATTTCCCATACTATATACATCATATAAATGTCGTGCATACCTGACCGGTAAAACTTTCTCTTCAGGAAAATTTGCAATTTTATGTAATATTGTAAGTTTTTCCCAGAAAGTTCTTTCCACATCAATTGTCAGCGCTGATGTATTTTTTTGTTCAAACAATGAAGGATATTTCTCCGCTACAAATGGTGTAATTATTGTCTCGTGTGATGGTAGCCACTCTGCCAATGGTCCAATCTCTAATCTAACACAAGACCGTAAATATCCTGTTTCAAATATCTGCGGATAATAAAAATTGATAACCATTTCATCTTCTTTATCAACCGACACCCATTCTTCTCTGCCTAGTTTTTCTTCAATTTCTATATTTAGTCGAGGTGCTAGTTCTTCTTTATAAAATTTCGCAGCTTCTGCATTTATCCGCTTATTGAACTGATCCTGTTTCGTTTTTGATCTTTCTTCCCATGGATTAACACTGTTTACGATTTTTCTCCAGTCAATTATCAGATCTATATCCTCAGAAAAACGCTCAATCACATGATACGATTTTGAAAGACTGGTACCACCTTTAAATACAAAAGCATTTCTATACTTACAATTATGAAAAAGATGATCTATCATAAAGCAAACCCAAAAATCTTTTTCAACTACATTAGGTTGCATTCCCATTGAAATTGCAGTAGCCTGAAAAAGTTCAGTTCTCTCTTTTATCTGTAGTCTTGCAATATTTTTCATTAATCAGCACATACCTTTCTAACCACTTCGTATATCCATTCACTAACACCTGTGGCTTCCTTTAGCATTTTTATTTTTTCTTCTTTTGATAATCGATTTCTTATTTTTGATATGACATTATCATCAACTCGTTCTTTACCTAATGTCTTTAATGCTTCAATTACTAAAATTGTAGATTCAGACATAAATGATATTTCTCTATTTGCTCTGTGTTTAAACGAAACAGTTATATTATCCCATGAGAATTTTCTATATGGTCCATCGCTGATATATGACCAGACTACAGGAACCTGTGTTGATAATCCGAGTTTATTTAAAGCAATATCCCCACAGGGAGCAATAGTCCAATGAAAATTTCTAGCAATAGCATATACAACAGCTTCCGGATTAACAGGAACATTTTCCTTAAGTAAACTACTATACACAGGCTTCTCATATACCCCATCTATAATTCTGCGAATTGTCTTTTCTTCTACCTGTCTGCCAAGACATTTTCTCACAGTTGTTATTGCTGCTAAATCTGCAAAATCCGAAGTAACGAACACAGTTCCATCATCTGATAATTCTATTCTTTTTTTGATTTTCGGATAAATTCCATTTGACATATGAGCGCCTCCTTTTGTCACGATTATTATATGATTTTCGTGACATTTTTACAACTCTTTTATTTTTGCATTTGTGTTAATTTGATATTTTTTATGAATCATTTAAAAAGCACAATTTGCCAGGGCTCAAATTAATTTTGGTAAACCGTTGGTAAAAATCACAATATAATAGCTGAAATCCAGTAAATTCAATGCTTTGCCAGTACTGTTAATAAACTGCCGTGGCAGATGAAAAGTACTTTAATCATGTTTTTGTTTCTCCTTGTTTTTCCCCGGAATGCCCTGTTTTGCAAAGATTCCCGGATATTTGCTAAATGTGTTCTTTGTTTGTCATCTTGGAAAAATACAGCAAGATGGAGCAAGTTATTACTACCTGTTAGTAGTAAAACAGAAAGACTTACTATTAAGTATTTTGGCACTTTTCTTTATCTAAAACGCTCTTAAACACATTCTTAAATTCCATTATCTTTGAGTAGGAATATTAATTACAACACATCTAACAGTATTAAACATCATTTTTCAGAAATAGATACCGTTTTCATCTATATTGCCTCCAATTGTTATTAAGAAATTGTAGAACCAAACATTCCCCAAGTAATAAAGTATCTATACAGACCTCTATTATTACTTTTTAAATACGTTCTCTCTATGATATTTCATATATTGTCTGTTCTTCTCCGAAAGGAAAATCTCCATGTCATCTCTGACATTCATAAATATTTTGTCTGATGTCTCCATTGCATTCGAAATCAAGATATGACCATTATCGTCAAATGATATCCAACCACCATCAAACAATTTGTCATGATTAGGACAAAGCAACAAACCATTTTCTACATCTAATTTTTCTTTTGACGAACTCTCCACCCAAGCTTTAATGTGACTAGCAATCAAAAACGCCTCATTATGTACTCCACATAAACAGCACTTTGAATATTTCTTTAACAATCTGTCTCTAAATACTCCTTGATTTACACGTATTTTAACCAATGCAGATTTCTCAGCTCCATCAATGGTTGAATTATCAATTTCTGCAATAATAGTCGTTTCATCACCCATCGATACTGAATTTGTAGTTTTCAATAAGTAAAGTATATCATCTAAGTATTCCATTGGAATATTCTGCTTCGATTGACTGAAACTATTAAAGTCCGGATATACAGATTTAAGCATATCTTTATTAATTGGAGTATCAAGATATGTTAATGTATCCGTATCAAATTTATAGCATCCAGCATATTCCACTCCACGCTCATCAACCACAGGTATTTTTCCTAAATCAATTAACACACCAATTGCTCGTATCATTCCATCATATTGAAACAAAACAAATGTATTTATAGGGCAATTCATCATTAAGTTTGGGAAATAGTAATCACCATCACGTGTAATCATTGTGTTTTCAATGAAATATCTAAACTCAGACTCTTTTCTAAAAGTTCCTTTATCACTCGGAAGAATCCTAATTGATGTAATCATCTCTTCATTCCAACAACTTTCATAGCTTTCTCTTTTAGTATATCGTCTCACATGATTTTTTTCCACCAAAAATAACACCCAGCCATAAAAACCGAAACGTTACTCATCTTCCATATTAAATTACTTTAAACATTTTCTGTGATACCGCTTTGGCATCGTTCTTCTTACCAGTTTCCGCCTGTGCCTTCTGAAACTCCTCCATTCGTTTCAATTCTTTCTCTGCATCATCGAATCCGATATGTGTGTACAATTTTTATAGAAAATGTCCTGTTTTTTATATGCTAAACATATTATTATTCATTTGAAAGCGAGGTATAACATTATGAAAATAAGAGAATTCTGTAAAATGAAAAAAATCACGCAAGAAAAATTAGCCGAAGACCTAAACGTTGATGTAAGAACAATCCGCCGTTGGGAAAGCTCCACTCCCTCTACGAGAATTATTCTTAAATTAGCCAACTATTTCGAGGTCTTTCCTTACAATTTACTTGAGGAAAATGAAAAAATGCCTGAATTTCCAATTGGTCAATCAGGTTCTATAGATTTTGCATTTATAAAAAAGGAGGTTTTAGTATCAATTAATATTTTGTCTTCACAAAATGTTATTCACGACATTTATAGACATACTTCTATTAAGTATAATGACAGCATGCTTGAAGATCTTCTAAATATATCTTTGGCAATTACTAATATTTATTCCAGATTGGTCTTTCTTCTTAAGTCTAAAGAATGGCTTAATCAGTTACATTATAGAATTAATTATTCATGCTTTGATTATGAATTACAATTGAAGTTATTGGCTAATGATTTATTTTACCCCAATGAAGGGTTGTTTAACAACTCAGAAATAAATAACCTGGCAGAAAAAGTGTGCAATACATGCAACAAATACAAATTCAATCCATTATATAGCATTTACCTGCCCTCTGATATTGAAAGATTTCTTATAGATGCCTTTCTTTCATACAAATCTGATACGACATCTCAGTTACATCAGACAATTGTATGTGAACATATTTTACTCCAATTATTAAACTACACAGGAGATGAAGTCCACAATTATTATGCGGCTTAGTTTTCACTATTATTTATAAATATTAATTTAAAAGTCAATGTATCTGCAAACGATAAATTTACAGATACATTGACTTTTCATCCCATCACCAATCCCAGCAAAACTGCTGTCCGAGAAGCAATTATCATATCATCATCCTGCAACTCTGTTTATACTCATTCAACAACTGCTTTATTTCATTGGGCGTAAATCCCTGTCAGAAATTTTTATTTTCTTCAAAATATAACGTTTTTCATCATTTGTCCAACGAAATTCTTCTTTCATATATGGCAAATAGATCTTGTCCAGTGCATCTAATTGCAAAAGTTCATAATGTTTTAAAACATCCGCATTTACACAATTCTTTATACTATTTTCGTCAATTGAACCATCTTACATTATATATCCATTTTTCAATTTTTTATAATGCTTATTTTTCTCTAACACCTTCCATATCTGTTTCCAGTATATCTCAAAAAATTTCTTTCCATTCTTATCTTTCTTCATAAATGAATATGGTAAAACTTCTTCTTGATTTTTTATATAATCATCACCTAATCGAAAGAAAAATGTATTAGGATAATTCACATCTGTATCTTTTCCTGATGCCATAAATCCAACACCAAAATACCCATAATTATTATTTTTATCCTTATATTTTTTCCAAAACATATACTCTATCTTATCCAGCTTTGTTGAAAAGTTTTTAACTTTTGAATATCATGTATAATGCTCCGACCACAAAAGGTACAAGATTTGACAGAGCAATAACTTATGCCAAAAACCAAAGTTCATATATGATGACATACCTTGAAGACGGCCATTGCAGTATATCAAACAACATGAGTGAGAATTCAATCAGGCCTGTAACGGTGGGAAGAAAGAACTGGCTGTTCTGCGACACAACTGATGGTGTGGATGCAAGCATGATGGTATTTTCATTATTAGAAACAGCCAGAGCTAATGGCATCAATCCATACAAATACCTTGAGTTCCTGTTGGAATCAAGACCAAATTAGAAAATGACAGATGAACAACTTAATAGTCTTTCACCATGGAATGAAAATGTAAAACAAATCTGTCAAAACAACTCATAGTAAAACAGTCGAGTTAACGCGAACAAGTCATAGTGAAATTTCGGATTATGACAAATAACTCATAGTAAATATTCGATAAAAATGCAATCTTGCGAGAGTTCTCGTAGATTACATTTTTTATCAACAATACTATTTTATTTAGCGGTTACCCTTTTTCTCCCATACCGTATTCATAAACTTTGATTTTTCCTTTCTCATCACGTACAGCATCTTCTAATAAAATTTCTTTGCAAATTATTCCACCATTAGATTTTGATAAATACCACTCCTTTTTTTTGCATTCCCTTTTCTCTTCTATAAATACTGAATGTTCTTCCACATCTAGTAAATGTATGCTATATAATCTCCCGTAATATATAACACTATCATTCTGAGCAATCCGCTTGTTATTACAATCAAAAAACGGGGTATATCTAATATCAGCAAAATACCAATAATTTTTATTTTTTATATATAACCAATTAACAAACAGACAAAAACAACATATTAAATACAGAAGATATATTTTTTTATCCGCACTTTTTATCACATCTGCACCGTGAATACATAAAAACAAATTATTGCTTAACTTTAATAACAAAATGAATAGCGTACCCATTTCAAAAATATCTTCTGCTGTGTTAAAAACAGGAAATACTTTTATATTAACTTGGGTTTCTATGTTGATTACCAAATATCTTAAGATTGCATATCCTACAACTTTATAAATAATTAAACCCAAGAAAAGTATATATGTATATTTATCAAGAAATTGATTCAAAAATATTGGAAATGTTGGGAGCACTTCCACATTAATACCAAACATAAATTTGCAATATTGTACTATAAAAGTTGCACAAACTACTAAAAAGGATACTATTTTTAATAAGTCCACAATCTTTTTAGTTTCTATATTGTCCTTTCCTATTTTTTTCACATCATTAACTATTTCTTTTACTTCTGAGTATAACCACACTTTAAAACATCTCCTTCTTTAGCACCAATAGTTTATAGGTATTTTCTTTACTGTATTCTTCAATCGAAAAAGTATAAAAATACTAATATTTCACAATAATCACTTTAACATTTCCTGCGTTTTCAATATCACGTTTAAACTCTTCCGCATTTTGAACATATCCCAAATCATATACAATAAATAATGGCCGATGGTATTGTTTACTATACGCTGTAATATCTGCACTTATTTCTTCATTAACTTTGGATTTTCTATTCTCACGCAAAAGTTTCATTTCAATGCATAATGATAATTTAGGAATAATAAAATCTGGATATATTCTTTTCCTGAAAATTCAAATTTCCCCGATTCTCTATCATAATCTATGCATTTATTTAATCCACGTCCCAATAATAATGCCTCAATGGCATTTTGAACTTCAATCTCTTTTTGCGGTTTATCAAAAATAACCGTTCTTAACATACTCTTTTTTATTCTTCATCCTGGAATTGCTTAGAAAGCATATCATCCAATGTTCTCATCCCTCATCATCCTTTCTATAAAATCCTTTTTTTCTATCCTTTGCAATCTGTATCTCTTCTTTTGGAGTTTTCTGTGTCTTTTTAACAAACTCATTCATCAATTATTCTTTTAATGTAATCATATCAAACCACTTTTCTAAATATATATTCGGCAAGCAAAAATACACCATTAGAATACTATTCCTACTAATATTCTAACGGTGTATATAATATTTGTCATTGAATTTGTAATTCAATCTTTTGCAATCTGTTTATTTTTTAACATCTTATAATACTTACTAATTCTTCTTATCTGCGATTCATTATATTGTTCAACACAATGAAAATAAGATGACTGTCTGTTGCCACATACAATGCAATCCATAGGCATCTTAAACAGTTCACTTAATGCATACAAATTATCAACTGTTGGCATACTAACCCCATCAAACCAACGATATACACTTTGCACACATCCAAGTTCAAGATATTGCTGAACATCTTTTGCCGTCATTCCCTGACAATCCATAATTTTTCTTATATTAATTCCGGTTTCTCTTTTATCAATTATTGGAAACATATCCCTCCATACATAATAATGTTACCTTTAATTTATTATTTCATCACTCCATCGCCAATCCCAGCCGATAAGCCTCATCCAGCCCATCAGTATTCCTGACATCACCTTTATCCTTAGCACCCCTGACCAGCACCATTCCTGCATCTTCAAGCTTGAAGAAATTAAGCACAAGCTGATACTGTATCTTAATAGAATCAAACAATTCTGGCAAAACCGCTGCTCCAACGAGTATCAGTGCCAGCTTTTTAACTTTAAAATCATTTCTCATAGGAGTATGTAACCTGTCGATAATTGCTTTAAGCTGCGCACTCACTCCATAAAAATACACTGGCGAGGCAATGACAATCACATCAGCACATTTTAACTTATCATAAACTATCTGCATGTCGTCCTGCTGAAAACAATCATGCCCCGCCCTGTCAAAGCACGAATTACAGCCAATGCATGGATTGACCTTATAATCCGCCACCGAAATGACTTCTACATTATTATTCTTTTCCGCACCTTTAACAAATGCGTCAACCAACAGGTCAGTATTGCCACCCTTACGCGGACTGCCTGACAAAACAATAATATTGCTCATGAAAATCCTCCTTACATGTCAGAACCTTCAATGTCTTCCACCGCATTTTTCAACAAATTCTTAACTCATCTGTTCCTTCAACATACCCTTTATCCTTATTCGTAAGTATGTATACTGGATTGGTTTCGGTCAAATCTTTTATAGGAAATACCAGCAGCTTATTGTCACTATATAAGTTCAATTCGTGCAAATGTGTCCCCCAAGGCTAACAATAACTACAATTAAAGTATTTTTCTCACATATTTCCTATTGCATATGTATATATAATAATATTCAAGTGATATCAGCATATTTATATTGTACTTCACATTTATAAACAGTATTATATTTCTATAACCATGTTTCCAGTAACTTTATATCTTGCTTATTATTTTGTGGTTTTATTCTTTCTAATACCTTTTTCTCTACAGCCTGCGACCAATATATTTTCAATTTTTTTCTTGCTCTTGTTATAGCTGTATAAAAAATACTATGTGTTATTAACTCATCTATATCATCTGTTATAATTATTTTAACTGAATCATACTCTAACCCCTGTGCTTTATGAATTGAAACTGCGTATGCTATCTGAAATGGCACTAAAGATTTTGATATATTTTCATCATCTTCATCTGTACTTCGATTTTTAAAAACTTCAAATCTAATGATAGAATTTCCTTTCTCTGTATAACCAATCACTTCAAAATTCACTTTTTCATTATCTATATTCATTAGGGGTCTATCGATTGCAATATCAAATTGTATTCTTTCTGTAATTTCACCAGAATCCAAGAGTAAAAAATCAACTATCTTTCCTTTCATATTATTATGAATAATTGGTATTTGACTTTTATCTGTTATAAAAAAAAAATCAGCTGAATCATTAAATAATATGGGATCTCCTACTTTATATCTTTGTATTCCTCTTCTTATTTCTTTTTCATTATTATTTTCTTGCATAAAATGATTAATATTATTTATTCCATACAATCCTCCATAATTTAAACATAAAATAATTTCATTATCTTCTGCAGGTTTCAAAACTGACGGATCAAGCGGTGCAGAATACTCTCCTGCTTGTAAACGGTCCAAAATGTCATCTTGCATCTTCCTTACATTATCCCACAATTCTAATAACTGTTTACTATCACTCCTATATGGATTAAGCAACTCGCATACCGCAGATTCCGGTAAGAAACTTCGTATAGCATCAAACCAATTTCCAAATTCGATTGACTCTATTTGATATGTATCGCCTACCAATACTAACAGTTTAAACTTAGACAATTCTAAAAACTCTCTCATTTCCTTATTACTAACAGTACTGCATTCATCTATAAATACAACATCATATTCCCTTTTTATATTTTCTGCCTTAGTATTATTAAATTTTGAAAGAGTCATAAAACTACTGTTCATTTTCCCATTTTTTCTTTTAAGATTATTTACTGCTGGATTAGTATGTGCTAAATATAACATGGACAATCCCATATTTTCATTTAAAAACGATGATATATAATTTATAAAAGTTGTCTTTCCTGTACCTGCGGCGCCATAAATTACAGCAACCTGTGATTTATCGAACAAATAGTCTAATGATTTTTTCTTTTCTTCTGATATATTATAACTATTATTATAAATCCAGTGTCTTGCAGAATTTATGTAATTATCTACTCCTTTTAAAGTCAATTGTTTTATTGATTTAATAATAAACAATGTATCATCCTTATACCCTTCTATAAATATATGATCCTTCTCTATAATCAATTTTCTATTCTGTTGTTTTTTGCTCTTATATAATTTTGAATTGTATTCGTTTTTTAACTTTTCTACATCTTTGTAATCACCAAGTTTATACTTATCGCCATCACGTTTTAATGGCGTAAATAAAATTCCTTTTTGCTCTGTATTATTTTTTATAGTTCTTTCCATTAACTCATGCTCTCGTCCCTCTAAATCCATCGCCATTAACAAATCATATAAATTAGGGACATGTTTTTTGAGAGCTGTACAAAAAGGCATTATATCAAATGGTATACACTCATTCGATAAATACAAATTTGATAACAAATTATTTGCACCTACATACTCCCATTTATCTGTATAATAATTTTTCTTATAATTTTCATTATATTGTTCTTTAATAACTCTATTATTCATATGGAGGAGTAAATATCTTAAAACATTACCCCCTGGTTTTTTATTTTGAATAATTTCTCTGCAATAATCTAAAGTATCAAAAAAATGATAATTTTCTGTATTTGGCACTATTCTATTTTTTAAGCTCCTATACTTTTCTTCAGGGTATACAATTATCTCTGATAAACTTCTGCCCGCGTCTGTTAAATACTTAACAAGTTTTTGTTCCTCTGCTTTGCCAATTCCCCTATCTTCGTTATAAATTATTTTATTAAAATTCTTAAACTCACAGGGTCTGATACTTACCTCCCAATCCAAAATAATTCTAATTGGCATTTGTTTATTAAATAATTCTATATAATCATCCTCAATGGCTAATTTCACAGCATAATAATCTGTTACTTCCTTTTCCGTAAATGCAATTATTCTATCAGTTTTACTTGCTTTATCATTTGCTGGAATAAATGCAACTTCATAATAAATTTTACAATTGTAAAAAAAAGGTTTTACACTTTGTATGTAAAATCTATCATATTTATATCCATTCATTGATACATTTTTATATCCATCTACTTTTTCGGCAATTTTAGAATAATAATCATTTAAATTATCATCTGTTTCTATTGGGAAGTCTTCTAAATTACTTAAAACGTTCATTGAATATTTTTCATGTAATAATTTTCTTATTTTTAAAAGATACTCATAATACTTTAACATTAATCTTTCAGAGTTCTCTTCTTCTAACGTTCTATGGGCTACTGCTACTTGTAAAAAATGATGAAAGCGTGTTATATCCCTCAATGAATCATTACCTTTAGCATACTTTACAGCTTTTTTTAAATTTTCCTGAGTATCCTCTATATCTTCTCCATTCGCATATATTTTTAATAATATATGCTCAACAAAATGTCTTAATTGAGATAATATATCCTGTGAAATTTGACCTCTTGTATAATTTTTTAAATCACTTATATGTCTACAAATAACCTTGTCCGTAAGTAAAATTTGCTTATCAATTTGTAATATTGTTTCTGACATTTATATATTCCTCCTCGTATTTTTTACTAAATTTCATTTAAAATACACTATTGTTCCACTTCCCTCAAAAGCACCTTCTCCCCAAATCCACCTCTTTCCTCAGCCTTCTTCTCTCTTACTTTCCCCAGTTCATCAACTGAATACCCTCTAGCAACTGCCGCCGCATATATAACTTCCATTAAGTCAGCAAGCTCCTCGATGTTCTGGTCCTTATGATACTCTGCAAGTTCTTCGTCAAGCTTGGCATCCAGCATTTTTAAATATTCTTCATCAGAAAGTATCTCTGTTTTACATGTTTTTCCATCTGCTTCAATAATCTCTGGAATTTTATCTCTTACAAGTTTATTGTATATTTTTACCGCCATTGTAACTCCACTCCTTAAATCCCGACATATGGGCTGATTCATAAACTGGTTTAATCACATGTTCCAATCTTTCAATAAATGTATTCTTGTCCAAACCATCTGCATACAATTGATTACGAATTTCCTGATTATTGAGATGATATGGTGCAATTTTCTGAAATTCGTGTGCAACTGCTTCGTTCTCATTCTTAAGTTCATATGCTCTATATTCCAAACTGCCTAAAGAATTAAAATATAATTCCCATGATGGAAGCAAATTGCTTTTACTACTGTTTATAGATTTAGTTGTAGGGTGTAAATTCCATAATTCATCATGTGCTACATACTGCCATGGTACAAAATGATCTACAGAAATGTTTTCATCTGCCAAATCAACATCACCATATATATCCCTAAGAGATGGATCAATTTGAATTATCAAATTCCAGTATTTTCTAACTCTCTCTATATTTCTTGAAGAAGGTGCTTCAATCTTATCTGCAATTCCTGGTACACTTGGATTTTTATTCTGTAAATACTGAATTAACTTAAGCTGTGCCCAACCTTTAAGAATATCCTTATTTCTTACAAGATAATCCGACCATAGACTGTCAATTTCAATCTCTGTCTTAAGACCAGCTATCAAAGCAAAATAATATATTAGTCTTTTCTGTCTGTTGATTTCATCTGTCAAAATCTTTTTTGAGCCATTCCACATACTTTGCTTAATATTAATTTCATCATAAAATGGTACCTGCAATCTATATGGAACATTTAATGTCAAATCTGATTTATATTTTGCTATTCTTTTATCCTCTGAATCTTCAAGAAATTTTATAATATTCTCTCGCTTCGTATTTGATATTAATCCATAATTTTTATGAATATATTTAACTACTTCTTCAAGATTATCTGTAACTCCTAACGGACCTAATCTAAGGTGATATTCGGTTACCATATACCATGCATCAGCAATCATTTCATTAATCAATTCATCAAATGTAAATCTACACTTAGCACTATCTACTTTCTCAAGAATTGCCTGAAACCAGAAAAACTTATAACAATTTGATGTGTTCTCGAACAACTTACTTAAATAGCCTATATTGAGTTCATCTGAATATGGTAACTGCATAACACGCCTTCTTTCGTATAAATATTTCTACATATCCTCTCTTATCTTCTCTATCAAAGTAACATCCGCTGGCAGCCATTCAACCTCTCCAAGGTGTTCTTTCGTCAGCCATTTTGCGTTCTCATGCTCTTTTAACACCAGATCTCCGCTTAATATCTCACACCAGAAGCAATCCATTGAAAGATGAAAATTAGGATAATCATATTCAATTGTGTCGATTAAAGTTCCAACTTTAACTTCTGTATCTAATTCTTCCATAATCTCACGTTTTAACGCTTCCTGTGGTGTTTCTCCTGCTTCTATTTTTCCGCCTGGAAATTCCCAGCCATCTTTGAATTCTCCATATCCTCGCTGGGTTGCGAAAATAATTGGTTTTCCATTATCATTTAACGCTTTTATTACCGCTGCAACCACCCTAACTGTTTTCATGTATTTTTCCTCTTTTCTGTAACAAAATGTGACTGTCTTTGCATATGCAGAGATTTTGTAAGTATTTATGAATTTACAATATACTCATAGATATCTTCACGCACAGGAACATCAAGAATCCATTCTATTTCAACTGCCGTCTTCTGTGTATTTGGCATTGTAAATTCTTTAGTATTTCCACTAGCTGTCATATGTCCCAGATAATAAAACTCCTTAGAAATCTTATCATCTTTATTCTTACGAACAAAAAGCTCCACTCTGATTCCCCGCTCTTTTGCCTTAAGAAAATTCTGTACATCTTCAGACTGCAGACTTCGTCCGGATTTCGATATTGCTATCAGACGATCTCTAAATCCTGGCACAAAATGATCCTCATATTTTGTCGTATCACTGATATCATCCGATTTATCATAATTAATAAATACAGGGAATGTTTTTGTCTTCTTATCAAACTTATAACCACCAATATTTAATGGCACCTCATTCTGTTCCCAATTAAGCAGACGACACACGTCCTCATATGTATATTTCTGATAAAGGACAAAATCTGTTACATCATAACTTTGCTTATAATCTCTTTCATATCTGCTTATGCCAAAATCAACAAGTTCCTTAATAACATTATAAAAATCTCTATTTGATAACATTTCAAGAAATGTCTTCGTTGGTTTATAATCATTGCCTTCCTTTTCTATGAAGACACACTGGGAATATGTCTTCTTACTAGAACCTGCTGGAAATTCATTTGTCATAACATTTATGATATTTTCTTGCTGTTCCTTACTGATGGATTTACCATATGTCAACAGATCCTGTGATAGTCCTGTAAATAATCCACATTTTGATAATCCATTTGCATATAGAAGTGTTCTCTTTAATAATTGCAGCTCCTGTATTCTCTTACCATTTGCCAATTTCTTTGAAATAAATTCAACTATCTTTTCTTCTTCTTGTGACAAACGAATCTTATAATCCTTCTCATATTTCACTAAGAATTTATAATATGAACCAAGACTGTTATTATCAAAAATTCGTATAACATCCATTTCCCCATAATCATCAAAATCCTTGAGTGCCGGTATTTTTCCCAATTTATTCTTAAGATTTGTATAGTTTTCTTTTATCAGCTTAATATCACTGAAATTAGCATTATCAACAGATGCAAATATTCTCTTCTTGCTTATTTCATCAAAATGCACTGTAGATGCGCCTGGAATAATTCTTCCACCTTCCATTATATATCTACGGATATTGTCTTTATTGTAAGTTCTATCACCGGATAATGCTATTGGAATCATGAAATTATTATTGTAATTACCAATGAAATCAAGAATTACAACATATTCTTTACCATCAGCCTTTCTGAGTCCTCGTCCTAACTGCTGAATAAATACTATTGGCGATTGTGTTGGTCTGAGCATAATAACCTGATTAACCTCCACAATATCAACACCCTCATTCAATATTTCTACAGAAAATATATAATCTAATGGCTGCTTATGGACATTTGCCTCACTCTCATTCATTGCAAGTCTTTCAAATGCATCCTGTCTTTCCTGTTCATTAGCATCACCATTCAATGCTATTGTCCTAAAATATTCCCCTGTATCCGGATTAACTATATTGTTAAACTTATATGATAATTCCTGTGTTTCTTTGATACTGCTACAGAATATAAGTCCTTTAACCTTTTCTCCACTATATCCATAGTAATTTGCCTGCTGGATTATATGTTTCACACGTTCATCACTTGTTAACATACTAAAATCACGATTATCTTTATCATCTCCAACTATAGACAAATCAGTAATTCCAAAATAATGAAACGGACATAACAGGTTTTCTTCCATGGCCTGCTGCAAACGTATCTCATAAGCAATCTGATAATTAAATAACTCATAAACATTTCTACCTGCAACATTGTCATCACGCTTATCAGGAGTTGCTGTCATTCCAAGCCAAAGCTTAGGCGAAAAATGTTTCATAATCTTCTGATATGTGTCAGCAGTTACATGATGTGCCTCGTCCAACACAATACAGTCAAATGCATCCTTATCATATTGAAGCAAATGCTCATCTCGATTTAATGTCTGGACTGTAGCAAATACATAATCCGCATCATATTCATGATAACCAGCACCAACTAAACCCATAGAAACAGATTTTGCAAACACCTTTTCGTAAGATTTCTTAGTCTGTCTTGCAAGCTGTCCCCTATGAACTAAAAATAATACTCTCTTAAATCCAAGTTCTCTCATTGCAAATGCAGAAGCATAAGTTTTTCCTGTTCCAGTCGCAGATATAAGAAGAGCCCTGTCTTCTCCTGCTTCCAGAATCTTCTTAAGATTTGTAATAAATCCAACCTGCATACTATTGGGTTTTAATCTATATTTTTCAAGGGACACAACCTGATCTTTCCTGGCTATATCTCTCTGATGTTTAATAATTTTATATTGTTCTTTATAACTTTCATAGAATTCATTAAATTCTAATGCATACTCAGAATTCCATAGTCTGTTAAACTCAGCGACTATTTCTCTTGCCATCTCTCCCTGTTCGGTTGAGACAAGCTTAGTATTCCACTCCTGATTTCTAGTAAGCGCCGCACTTGTTATATTCGAACTACCAATGATAATACGATACACTTCATCAGTTTTAAAAATATATCCCTTTGTATGAAATCCTTCACCTGCTTCTTGTACATCATACATTTTCAAAGTAATATTTGATAATCCATTAAGCTTCTCCAAGGCTTTAGGTTCACTAAAATTCAGATAATTAGTAGTAAGAATTTCGCCCTGAATATTTTTCTTTTCCAACTCTTTCAATGTCTGAAGTAATGGCGTAATTCCACCCAAAGTAATGAACGCAACACTAATCTGAAACTTATCGCATCTTAAAAGTTCATCCTCAATGGAAGATAAAACCTTCTTCCCGTCCTTGTAATTATTAGATACAAACTGTGGGCTATAGAAGCTGTTTGATGCAACCGAACCGTCTATATATGCTGTCTCAAATCCTAATCGCAATTCATCTCTTTTATCCATACTGGTACTCCATTTTCACTGACAATTATTATACTAATTATATTATCTATTATGGTAAGTTGCAATGAATGTTTAAATTAAAATTGTTGTTATTTTGTTTTCCTGTTATACTCAGCAATTCTTGTATATATACTTATACTACAACTCCTCATATACAAAATTTGTCATAATATGTCGACAATGAATGTTCTTTGCAATAATTTGTAAAATTATATTTTTTCTTGATTATTCCTTAGAAATTTATTATCATATATTTTAGAAATGGGTTTTTGACTGAGTAAAGTCTTACGACTGGAAAAGGATGCTCGTTTCTTTTTAATTTCCCACATATAAAAGCTACCCACGCAATGAGCGTAACTCGCTACCAGAATGCTACTTGTCCCACGACCATATATGCATCCCATTTTTACAGAAAAAGAACAACAAAGCATTGCAAAAAAGAATAAACTAAAAGCCACAATCTTGATAATCTCATGCCAATAATTATGTCTTTTAATCATTTTATATAATCTAGTCGCTAAATACTGTATATGATATCGAATCTAAAGAAGTTTTATTTTTCCCATACAAATCCTTTTTCATTGCTTCAATTAGCGCACCATATAATTTATCTTGTTCGTCTTTCTTAACCTCACCAGTTGTAAATATATCTAAAAATTTCCCTAATGCCTTTTGCACATCTTTACTTCCAATAAGATATATCGTTTGTATTCTTGATGATAAAAGCCTATTAATTTCATGTTTCTCATTATCACAAGCAACTTTTGCTTCAGCCATACTCCCTAAAAATTCAACATATTGATTTTCCTTAATTTTTCTAAGTTCCACTTTACGCTCACTTCTCTTGTTTAACATAATAGTTAATGCAGAGCCAAACAAACCAATTATAGCTACAATTGCTGCACTCATAAATCCTATTGTCGCTATTACAACATCTGCCTGCTTGTCAGATAATAATCCAATTGTATTAAAAATAAAATCTTTCATTTATGAACCTCCACACAATGATAATCATGACTAAGAGTATTATTATATACTTTTTTCTTTTACTAGCCCTATTATCTTCATCAAAACTAATAACTTATTAGTTTGTAATATAAGAAATCAATCTCATCGTCTATAAATATTTGTTCTATGATACTGTATATATTCTTTTATTTTATCTGACATTTCAATATATTGTTTATCATCAATGTTCATAAACACTTGATTATTATGACACAATTTGCTTGATATAATAATAGCACCAGTATCATCAAAAGATATAAACCCTTTATCAAAAAGCCAATCATGATTTGGACAAAGAAGTAATCCATTATTCACATCCACTCTCTCTTCCATATCAGCCTCACACCATGGTTTAATATGACTTGCTATCAACATATCATTCCCAGATACACCACACAGACAACATTTACTCTCATATCTTTTTAAAAGACGTTTCTTAAAAACAGATTGATTAACTCGTTGTTTCGTTATAACAATTTTCTCTGTTCCGATTACATCATTCGTGTAATCTTCAATTTCTTCAAATTCTTTAATTGCTTGACAATAATACTCTTTTTCTTTTTCTTCATCTCCATGATTCCAAGCAATTATTTTTCCATTAAGCCACTCCCCCTCAATAATATACTCATGACTTCGTCCAGGATAATGTATTATTTCTCCAGTAAACGGATATCCTTCTCCCAATATTCTATAATGATAATAATCAACCCTCTCAAATATATGTATACTATCCATGAACTTATCTGTAATTCCATCATTTGTCGAGTTATAACACATGTCAGAATACTGAAAAATAGTACTATTAGTCTTGATATTATATTTCCTTAGTAAATTATCAAGACCAGACTTTTTCAATGGCTCATCATATGAATGCGTTTTTATATATTCATTTGCAAAATCTGCTACTCTTCTATAGTCAGCCGCTAATACTGGATTTGTTTGATTTCCCCAACTCATGTTTTACTTTCTCCTTACTAATAATCCATAGTTATTATAATAATTTCTGATTCAATTGATTAAAATATAACATCATATTTTAATTTACATCTATTTTTTGTGCCTATTATGCATTACTATTATAGTAGTTACTGTTGCTATAATAGCCATAATCAACATTCCAGTTAATATAAATATATGACTCATAATAAATCTAAATATAATAATTATCCCCCGCGTAATCCCCCATATAACTAAATAGCATATTAATCTAATTCCCCAGTGTAATAAAGATCCTTGTTGTCTTCCTGATATAAAATCATTTCTATATAAGAATCCTACTTTTATATATGCTACTCTATATGATATTTCACCTATGAAAAACAGTATTATCCATTCCCAATACAATGGAACAGGTAATCCCAAAGGGTCTGTCAATATATTAAAAATCAATTTGTACATATAACTATCCTCCTGTATTGTAATTATTATTTCTCCTCAAACGAAAAAATCTCTTCTATACTTACTCCAAATACCTTAGCTATATCCCAGGCAAGTTTTAGTGAAGGATTATATTTCCCATTTTCAAGATTACCAATAGTTTCCCTACGAACGCCTACCAATTCCGCTAATTCTGATTGTTGCATATTCCGTTCTTTTCTTAACTCATGTAGTCTTGTTTTAATTTTGTAATTCGGCATTAGCAATCACCATCTTTCTCGTAATGTATAAATAATAAACCATGTACAAACATATACATAGATAACAAAAATGGTGCACATACTCCTATACTAAATTCCCAGAATATTTTTAAAATGTATAATATCCATATTACTGTAATCACAAGTTCTAACAAAATACCACTAATTGCTCCTGCTTTTATAGTATGAAGTTTACTGGCTTCATCATCTTTGTCTTTCCTTTTAAATAAAGCAACATAAGGAATAACCATAAGAGGCAATATAATAACAGCTAATAGTGTAGTGATAATATTACTCAATAACTTTAAATTAATAATTCCATATATAAAAAAAGTTATTCCAGGTATCACCTCTGTAAAGAATGCGACTCTTTTTAATGACATTACTTTTTTATCTTCTTTTTTCATAATGAACCTCCTTTTATGTTATATATTTATCGCTTTCGTTATAAATATATAACATTTCTTAATTAATAAGTCAATACAAATGTGTGAAATTTATCACATTTATATCAAATCTCATTATGTATAATTTTAATTAAATTTCAATATTGATTATTTTAATTAAACCTTATATCATATATTTAAGAAATGAGTTTTTTGTCATGTACAGCATTATTGCTCAAGCGGGTAGCTCGTTTCTTTTTTATTTTCACCAATTCTACAATATATAAAAAACAGCACCCCAGCAGTACCAATCCACTGCCGAAGTGCTATCCACTCCATCAATTATTCCATTAAAATCTACCCAAATATACTCATCAGATTAGCCACAACCAGGCCGCCGCCGGTTCCGATGACATAGCCGAGCAGCGCCATCATGATACCGACCGGTACAAGGGCATTAGAGTATGCGCCGGCAAGTACCGGTGCTGTTGCTGTTCCGCCGATGTTGGCGAGGGAAGCAACGCAGCATGTGAAGATGTCGAGTTTCAATATCTTCGCAAGTGCAATCATGATTGCCACATGAATAAGGAGGATTACGAATCCTGCGAGAAGCCATATTGGGGCATTGCCGACTGCTCCGAGGTCTGCTCTTGAGGCGATTAAGGCAATGACTATATAAAGCATTACATTTGAAATCTCCTCAGTTCCCTTTATCTTGCCAAATGGTGTCAGGGCAAATACGATACCAAGCACTGATACGATAAGGACTGTCCATGTTGCGCTGTCAAAGAAAGACAAATGTGCATTAATCATTGTTCCAAGTTCCATTGAAACTGCTGACACTAAAAGACCTGCGCCAAGCAGAAGAATGATGTTCTGCCATACGAGCGGCTTTGTGTTGGCTTTTGCTTCCTCTTCGAGTGCTGCTCCAACACCGTCGATTATGCTTGTGTCTGCCTTTGTCCATTTGTTGAACTTATCGTGATTTCCGATTGCCCATAGAAGGAACATTACATAAAGAGTCGCGCAGATTGAATCCATAACAAGGGCGTAAGCCATTGTTGCTTCGTCAACATCAAGTGCTGCCTGAATCGCAAGCATATTGCCGCCGCCACCCATCCAGCTTCCGCACAGCGCGCCGAGCGCTTTCCATGAACCTGCGCCTAAGAGCTGGTTGAATATCGCATATGAAACGAAGAATCCGAGTCCGATTGACAATGTTGCTGCGAAGAAACCGATAAGCATTTTAGGTCCAAGCTTGATGATTTTCTTCAAATCACATCGAAGCAGCATTATGAAAAGCATCGCATATAATATCGGGTTCTTGACTGATTTGTACACAGCGCTTGTTGCACTAAGGTCCCACACTTTCATTGTGCAAAGGAGCATAAGCCCCAGGTATATAAGTACAATTGGCGGTGCAAAATTAAAGAACACCTGTGCCTTTTTCCCTTTAAAAATCTTAGGCAGATTTACTAATACTGCGGCTGCAAATATAAGTGCCGCAAGGTATAAAAATCCATCTTTTATCATGTATAAATTCTCCTTATGGTTAATTTATAACATATTCTGCCCATTTTTCTGTAGTATATAACTAAATTTGCGGAAGTAAATGTGATGCAATCTGTCGTCACACACTTACTCCCGCAAATTTAGTTATAAACTTTTAAGTATCTCCATCAGATATTCCCAGGTCCGCTCCACTGAAGCCACATTCATACACTCATCAGGCGTATGCACACTTTCAAGTGTCGGTCCAAATGATATCATATCTACTCCCGGCATTTTCCCGGCAAGTATGCCGCATTCGAGTCCGGCGTGGATTGAGGTCACTTCCGGTTCATGGCCGTACACATTTGTAAAGCTCTCAACGCATATCTTTCTTAACTGCGAATCACTCTTGTATTCCCACGCAGGATAGTCCGACATTGTGACTACATTTCCTGACAAATGTTTTACAAATGTATTAACTCTCTCAAGCAATAATTTCTTACCAGCCGCTGTATTGCTTCTTATAAGATATTTGTACACGAGCTTGTCATCTTCAAGATACGCTGCGCCCAGATTAAGTGAAGTCTGCACCATACCGTTGATTTCCTGACTCATTCTGTACACACCATCAGGACTTAACCAGAGGGCATATATTACATTTTCAGTGCTATGAAAATCTAGGACTTTGTCTGCTGCAGCATCTGCCTTGCCAACCTCAATCTTAACATGTGGCTCTGTCGCGCTGATTTCCTGCATCCACACATCTGCACTCTCTTTGATGCTTTGTTCAAATGTTGTGGCATCGCAGCTTCTTACACTTACAACTGCCTTTGCTTCTTTTGGAATTGCATTTTCCTTGCCGCCACCTGAAAGCGACACAAGACGGAAATCTGCTGCCCCGCTGGCATGTGAAAGTAATGAAGCAAGCAATCTTATAGCATTAGTGTGCTGTTTGTGAATCTCAACGCCGGAATGACCGCCGGCAAGCCCGCTTATCTTAACCTCAAAGCAGACCTGGCCATTTCCTGCAGCATCTGATGCATTGTCATCCTGCTCTCCACCTGACACCCAGCCCACTGCGTCCTCATACGCAACCGGAATATCGCACTCAGCCCTTACACCACCAGCACAGCTTACATACAATATTCCCTCACTTTCAGAATCAATATTAATAAGTCTCTTTGCTGTAAGGTCAGAAGTGTCTAGGTCTCTTGCGCCAAGCATTCCAATCTCCTCATCACTTGTAAGCACAGCCTGTATAGGAGGATGCGCAATCGTATCCGAAGCAAGCACTGCCAGTATAAATGCAATTGCAATTCCATCATCAGCGCCAAGCGTCGTGCCATCAGCCCATACCATCTTACCATCAGTGCAGGCCTTAATGCTCTGTACACTCATGTCAATATCGCAATCCTGCTCTTTCTCACACACCATATCAAGATGTCCCTGCAAAATCACAGGCTCACAGTCCTCATATCCAGAAGAACCAGCCTTAAATATAACAACATTATCAGACGTATCCTTCCTTGCCTTAAGCCCATGCAACTTAGCAAACTCCAGACAATAATCCGCAATCATCCCGGTATTCCCAGAACCATGCGGAATCGAGCATATTTTTTCAAAATAAGAAAACACCTCACCAGGTGACAATTCATTTAACTTCATAAAAAGCCTCCTAAACCTACTTTTTGATCAATTTTCACAATCTGATAGGTCTTTTTTACATTGTTAGTTGGTTTATTATGCTTCTTTTCCCCTTAAATGCCTACTAATTCATCATATTTAGCAACATTAGTAGGTCTTTTCCTCATATGTTTACAATATTAAACATCTCTTGTCAGCCAAAAAACCTACTATTCTCGCATAAATCATAAATTTAGTAGGCAATTTTCTTTTTTCTTCTCTATTTTCATCATAATTTCTTCTAAATAAACCTACTAATTCATCACATTTAGCAACATAAGTAGGCTTTTCCCTACTTATGCGCTGATTTCATGTGCTATTTGACACTATCCCAAATGAACAAAGCCCCACATCACACTCCATCCCCTGACACACACCGTAAATGAAATCATATTTCCAATCCGGCATATATAGCCGCTGCGGCTGGGACAGTGCAGGGTGTACGCCTGAGTCTGACAAGCTGTGCAGAAGTTAATGCCGCCATCTGCAAAAGTTCAGGGTGCGAAAGCTCGTTCAAGCGAAGCGCGTTTGCTTTCGCACCCTGTAATAAACTCTGCAGATGGCGGCATTTACTACTGCTAAGCGAAGACAGCCCGAAGGTGTACACCCTGTACTGCCCCATCCGCAGACCGGTCTACACATACCTTCTCGAAAAATGATTCTATTTCACATGCAATATCTCATGAGCCCTATGTGACAACGGTTTCTCAAAATACTCCTCATAGCACTGCTTAACCGATGGATTCTCATGTGAGAATCTAAGATTATCGCGCTTATCAAGCCCGTACAGCACATGACGGCGCTCCTCAACCATCACAGCGTCTTCCTTGTAAGGCTGTCCGCCACCGTTGATACAGCCGCCCGGACAGGACATGATTTCAACGAAATCATAGTGAACCTCGCCCTTCTTAATAGCATTCACCAAACGTCTTGTGTTGCCAAGTCCGCTGGCAACAGCTACATTTACAGTTGTCCCATTAAGGTCAAATGAAGCTTCCTTCCAGCCCTCAAGACCTCTCACTGACTGGAACGCATCCGCGTCAGGATTATTTCCTGTCACAAGATAGTAAGCACTTCTGAGTGCCGCCTCCATAACACCGCCTGTTGCACCGAATATGACACCAGCACCTGTTCCTTCACCTAAAGGATTATCAAACTCGTCCTCATCAAGTTCTTCCGGCTTTATGAAAAATGCTTTGAACATTCTTTCAACTTCTCTTGTTGTAAGAACTGCGTCAACATCTTTGCCGCCGTCCCATGTACACTCGTCCTTTTTTGCAAGACAAGGCATGATTGACACACAGAATATCTTTTCCGGGTCAACCCCAAGCTTTTCTGCATAATACGACTTTGTTATTGCGCCAAACATCTGCTGTGGTGACTTTGCTGTTGAAAGTCTGCCTGCCATCTCAGGGAACTCGCTCTTTACGAATTTCACCCATCCTGGACAGCATGATGTGAACATTGGAAGTCCTGACTCCTTGATTTCTGGAAGCCTTTCAAGAAACTCGCTTCCCTCCTCCATAATTGTCATGTCTGCTGCAAATGTTGTGTCAAATATATAATCAAATCCTATTCTTCTAAGTCCTGCAACAAGTCTTTGTGCTGTCGCATATTCCTTAGACATACCAAAATCTTCGCCCCATGCTGTTCTTACTGCAGGTGCAATCTGTACTACTGTAATGATATCCTCATTTTCAATTGCATCAAGCACGATTCCGACATCGTCTCTTTCTGTAAGTGCACCTACAGGGCAGTTGCTTACACACTGACCACAAAGTGTACATGCAGTCTCCGCAATGTTCTTGTTTGCACGCACATTTACAGTTGTACGCGAACCTGTATTTACAACATCCCATATGTGCATTCCCTGAATATTATCACACACTTGCACACAACGCATACATTTGATACATTTCTGGGCATCTCTGATAAGTGGAAATGTTTTATCCCAATTATCTTTTTCTAAGATTGAATCATATGGCATCTCTGATATATTAAGTTCATTTGCAATTGACTGTAACGCACAGTTACCACTTCTTATACATGTACCACATTTGTAATCATGCTGTGAAAGTATGAGCTTGACATTAGTTTTTCTGGTTGTACGCACTTTTCTTGAATTAGTGTAGACAACCATGCCTTCTTCTACGAAGTTATTACATGCTGTAACACATCTGTCAGTACCCTCTACTTCAACAACACATACACGACATGCACCAATTGCGTTGACTTCTTTGAGATAGCAGAGTGTAGGTATTGTCTCTCCTATTGTTTTGGCAGCTTCAAGAATGGTAGTTCCTTCTTTTACTGATACAGCTTTACCGTTAATTGTTAAATTTACCATTGTTTCTCTCTGCCTCCTCTGAATGAACCAAATCCAAAATGATCACATCTTAAGCAGCGTCCAGATTCCTGACATGCTTCCTCGCATGAAAATCCATATTCAATAGGTTCAAAGTCTTTCTTTCTGTCTGCGGCATCACGCAGTGCAACCTCAACTCGTCCGCAAGGTACCTTGTCCTCATATCCGGCATAAGGTATCTCTACATCTGAAGTTATCTCGTGATGGTAGCCAAGATATTCATCAATGTTGGCTGCCGCAACCTTTCCGGCTGCTATAGCCCTGATTACTGTTGCAGGTCCTGTTACGCAGTCTCCTCCTGCAAATATTCCTTTACGTTCTTTAATCTCACTTGTATCAAGTGCCTCAATTGTTCCTCTCTTGACTGTAACGCCATGCTCCTCAAAATATCTTGTTTCGATACCCTGTCCGATGGCAACTACAATAAGGTCGCAAGGAATAAGAACCTCGTCCTTAGCTGCAGTCTTAGGTGATGGTCTGCCACCTTTTATCCTGCTTATCATCTGTGGCTGAACCCATAAACCAACTGCTGCGTCATTTTCATCTTTCTCTATTCTAACTGGTGACATAAGTTCAAGAACATCACAACCCTCTGCCTCTGCACCTTCAACCTCTTCCGGAAGTGCCGTCATGTCGGCTTTTCTTCTTCTATATACAATGCTTACTTTCTCAGCACCTAATCTTACAGAAGAACGGGCAACATCCATTGCTACATTTCCACCGCCAATAACAACCACTCGCTTGCCGGTATAGTCAGGCATTTCATCATCACCAATTGCACGAAGCATTTCTACTGCTGATGTTACGCCTGTTGTAGCATCCTCACCATCAATTCCAATCTTCTTGTCTGCATGTGCTCCGATAGAAATGTATACTGCATTATATTCTTTATTAATATCCTCAAGCGTAATGTCTGTTCCTACGCTTATATTTTTCTTAACTTCTATTCCTGTAGACAATATAGCGTTAATCTCCGCATCCAGCTTTTTTCTAGGAAGTCTGTAGTTAGGAATTCCATATCTTAACATTCCACCAAGTTGCTTTCTCTGCTCAAATATAGTAACCTTATGTCCCATAAGAGCCAGATAATATGCGGCACTGAGTCCTCCCGGACCACCACCGATTATTGCAACCTTCTTACCTGTTGGCTCATTACA
>ERZ832522.1867-NODE-1867-length-27012-cov-3.315465_pt1 | contig 27012 bp, 15 predicted proteins | sample MGYA00519951_ERZ832522 | MGnify/ENA primary metagenome ERZ832522 (study PRJEB31850, sample SAMEA3708728) | human gut metagenome | biome: human gut; feature: human-associated habitat; material: faeces | place: China | collected 2014 ... | reverse complement strand
AAATCGTGGTGAACACCAATTAATAAATCGCCTGAAACAGGTGGTAAATAATATAGTATTCAACTTTAAAATCTAATTTTACAAAGGTATGGAAATAAACCTGAAAACACAATGGAATAAACTGAATAGTTTGTTCCGGGTAGCAATAATACTTTTTCTTTTCCTTTTTTCGCAATTTACGGTTATATGGTCTCAGACCATAACGTTTTCCGAAAATAGTCTGACAATCAAAAAAGCGTTTTCCGAGATCGAGAAACAGACAGACATGTCGGTTGACTATGATGAATCGGTTTTGAATATTCATAAGAAGATAGAGCTTGGAACTGGTAATAAAAATCTGGATGAAACATTAAATCAGATTTTACAGGGAACAAATTGCTCTTATGTAATTAAAAATAATCATATTGTTATTTCTGCCGAGAATAAAAAGCAGGAAAAGGAGAATCTGGTGGTAACCGGGACAATCACAGATGAACATGGCGAACCGATTATCGGTGCGAATGTGATGGAAAGAGGAACAACAAATGGTTGTATCTCCGACATCGACGGCAATTATTCATTAAGCGTAAAAGGAAATTCGGTCCTTTTATTTTCCTATATCGGATATATATCCAAAGAAATAGCCGTGAATAACCAGAAGATGATAAATGTGAGATTGATGGAAGACACACAAAAACTGGAGGAAGTGGTTGTCGTAGGTTATGGTGTTCAGAAAAAGGTAAATCTTACCGGTGCTGTTTCTGTAGTGAAAGGGGAAGAGATGACTAAACGTCCTGTTACCAATGCAACTTCCATGTTACAGGGGCAAGTTCCGGGTTTGCGTGTCGTAAACGGTTCCGGACAGTCGGGTAATAATAAAGTGAGTTTACGGGTTCGCGGACAAGGCACGTATTCCGATGCCGGCTCCGATCCGCTGGTGCTGATCAACGGTGTTCCGGGAGATCTGTCAAATCTCGATCCGAATGCGATTGAAAGTATATCGGTATTGAAAGATGCCGCTTCTGCTGCTGTATATGGTGCGCGTGCGGCTAATGGTGTAGTATTGGTGACAACGAAAACAGGTATAAATAAAAAGACATCGATCAGTTATTCCGGAAACTTTGCTATTTATTCTCCGACACGTATGCTGAATGTCGTTACCAATTCCGTGGATTATATGAATTTATGGAATGAGGCTAAAGCGAATTCCGGTATTTCTTCGGGTTTGTATCCCCAGGACATTATTGACCAGTATAAAAATGCTAAACCGGGTGATCCGGAATATCCTAATTATGATTGGTTGGGTGAACATATTCATAGTGCATTTTCACATAACCACAATGTGGCTGTTTCCGGTGGATCAGATAAGATGTCTTACAATGTATCGATGTATTATGCCGACGAAAACGGAACAATGGACGGGCATGGGTATAAGAAATATAATTTTACGGCAGATCTGCAAAGCCAGATAACCAAATGGATGAAATTCGGTTCGTATGTCGGTTTCATGAGAGGAGACAGAAAGCGTCCCTATGAAGGTGGTACGGATGGAAGTTTTACTTCTATTTTTGCACAGGCTCCTACATATGGCCCTCAACGTACCGACGGTTCATGGGTTTATAAGTCTTATCCATGGGAAAGCAATAATAAAAACGTGATCGCTTTGGTTGGTAATGATGCATTGCGTAAAAATACGAATTATGATGTGAATGCTCAGGCATGGCTGACAATCGATATTGCCAAGGGATTATCCTGGCATACGAAAGGAGCTGTCCGTATGATCGCAGAAAGAGAAAAAGAATGGCGTCCGTTGGTGAAGCTCTATAATTACCATACCGGTGAGTATATGAATGAACTGGACGTCGGTGCCAAAGGATTGAATTCAAATGATTTCCATACTTTTTATACATACTTGTATTCTTATCTGAAATATGATGTGTCAACAAAAGACCAGAATCATAATTTCGGTTTTCAGTTGGGGTATTCTCAGGAAACCAATGATTATGATCAATTAAAGGGATATAGAAAAGATTTCCCGTTTCCGTTGACTGAGCTTAATGCCGGTACGAAAGAGTTGCAAGAATCCGAAGGCGATTTGGAACAATGGTCGCTAATGGGGATTTTCGGACGATTCAATTACAACTATAAGGAACGTTATTTGTTTGAAGCGAATTTCCGTTATGACGGTTCTTCCCGTATTAACCCGGATGATAGATGGGGTATATTCCCTTCTTTCTCTGCCGGTTGGCGAATTACGGAAGAGAAATTTATACAGGATCTTCATTGGTCATGGCTGAATAACCTGAAGTTGAGAGCTTCCTGGGGGCAGTTAGGAAACCAGAATATCGGTGTATATCCGTATCAGGCTGTGATGGAAAATGAAGGAAATTATACTTTTGATAATTCTTCTTTGTCAACAGGTTATGCTCAAACCAAATATGCAAACCGGAATATTACGTGGGAGACAACGACTGTTACCGATATCGGTTTGGAAGCGATGGTGTTTAACGGGCTTAATGTTACATTCGACTGGTACAGGAAGAAAACAAAGGACATACTTCGTAATGCTCAGGTAACAGGTTCTTTAGGGCTGGAAGCTCCTGTTATTAATAGTGGCGAAATGGAAAATAAGGGATTTGAACTGAATCTACAGTATGTGAACAGTGTAAAAGGCGGTCTTTTTAAGGGACTGACATATAATGCCGGTTTCTATTTTGATCGTAACAGAAATGAGGTGACGAAATTTGGTGCTGATGAAATATCCGGACATTATTTGCGTCAGGAAGGCTTACCTTATAATTCTTATTACATGTTGGACTGTATAGGTATTTTCCGGGATGAGGAAGATGTGAAAAAATCACCGAAACAGTTTAATGACAATACTTTGCCGGGTGATTTAAAGTATCGGGATGCTAATAATGACGGGGTTATCGATAATAATGACCGGATGGTTATCGATGGACGATTCCCTAAGTTCGAATATGCGGTGAATCTATCTGCCAGTTGGAAGGGATTTGATGTTTCTGTTCTTATGCAAGGAGTGGAAGGAAAGAAACATTATGTAACAGATTGGGGATTACAGCCTTTCCGACAAGGTAGTGCGCCGACTATCGATTATGTGAAACACCGTTGGACAGAAGAAAACCCAGATAATGCAAAATATCCGCGGATGTATTTTGATGATTTCGGCGGTAGCAAGAATACGAGAAAGAATTCTTATTTCTTGAAAGATGCTTCTTATTTCCGTCTCAAGAACCTGACGGTCGGTTATACGATTCCTTCCGAACTGACAAGAAAGATGTTGGTAGAAAGAATACGTGTATTCTTCTCCGGTGATAATCTGGCTACAATTACAAATTATCCGGAACTCGATCCTGAAAGAGAGGATGACGGCCGTTTCGTTGCTTATCCTCAGAATAAGATCTGTTCATTTGGTATTAACGTCCAATTTTAATTCGATATGGTTATGAAAAAAGCAAAATATTATCTGCTTCTGATATTAACAGTAGTGATGAGTGGATGTGAGGATTTCTTGGAAAAAAATCCTCCTTCAAAACCTTCCGAAAATACGTTCTGGAAACAAAAAAGTGATCTGGATATGGCATTAACAGCCTGCTATGGCACGATGACCAAATCCGAACAAGGGTATTTTTCCTGGGGAACGCCTAAGTGGGATAGTTTTGTAGATAACTGCCGTAGTGTAGATGAGGGTATCACTTTTGATGTGTTTCAAGGCAATATAGACCCTTCTACAACCGGCATCATTCAGGATGTTTATATCGGTTCTTATACCGGAATAACTCGTATGAACTTATTCCTTTATCAACTAGGAAAATACACAAATACCGATTTGTCGGAATCAGAAAGGAATTTTTATGAAGGGCAAGTCCTTTTTTTACGTGCTTTCTATTATTCGTATTTGTACAGATGTTATGGCGACGTTCCGCTTATTTTAGAACCATTGGATTTGGAAACCCAGTACCAGCCTAAAGTGGAGGCGGTGAAAGTTTTGGCTCAAATTTATTCGGATTTGGATAAGGCGATCAGTTTGTTGCCGGATAATACGTACAGGGAATTACCCGGGCGGGTAACCAGAAGCGCAGCATTAGCATTAAAAACCCGTATGATGCTTTACGATGCTTATAATGAGGATGGTTCGGCAGATGTTGAAAAAATGAAGAGTATATTGGCTGTTGCCCAACAAATAAAAGGTTATACTCTTTCTGATAACTTTGAAAGTCTCTTTCAGGGAACTGCTCAGGAGACAAATCCGGAAATCATATTTTCTACGAAATATTTGGCTCCGAATAATTGGCATAAGGGCGATTTACAGTTTGGTGCCTGGTTATGGTGTGCTCCATTGACAGACATGGTCAGTGAGTTCGAATTTAAAGACGGAACGCCTTTCTCTACAGAAAGCCCGTTGTATAATCCGGAAAACCCGATAGAAAACAGAGATCCCCGTATGGATATGTCGACTTTTTATCAGCAATTAGTTATGGGAGATGTAGAACAACCTGTAACAGGTGTTTTACCTACAGGGTATGGGCTGAAAAAGTTTGTCACCCGTGATAAAACACAGTATCCGATAGGATATAATACACGTAGCGATCAGGATTGGGTACATTTTCGGTATGCGGAGATATTGTTGGCAATAGCTGAAGCTGAGAATGAGTTAAACGGAGCTACACAGATGGCTTATGATGCTATTAATACGATCCGGGCGCGTAAAAGTGTCAACATGCCTCCGTTGCCGGCCGGTTTAACACAAGTGCAAATGCGTGAAAAGATACGTCATGAAAGACGGATAGAACTGGCATTTGAAGGTCATCGTTATTTTGATCTGAAACGTTGGCGTATTATTGGAGAAATAATGAATAACTTTGATGAGCCAACATTGCCGTTATACAAATCTGTCTTTGAGGATCGTTTTTACTTATGGCCGATACCACAAAGTGAAATAGATAAGAACAATGGTGTGCTGGTGCAGAACCCGAATTACAAATAACATTAAGATATGGATAAGTTAATCAGAAATCGTGGATTATTCCTGTCATTAGGAAGCCTGGCAGTATTAGGGAGTTGTGCCCAGCCACAGGCGCAGGAACCAAAGAAGCCTAATATCGTTTTCATCTTTGCTGATGATATGGGATATGGGGATGTGTCGGCATTGAATGAAAATTCAAAAATACAGACTACAAATATAGACCGGATTGCGCATGAAGGCGTAACCTTTACGGATGCCCATTCCAGCTCGTCTGTGAGTACTCCTTCCCGGTATAGCTTATTGACTGGGCGTTATAACTGGCGATCGACAATGAAATCAGGAGTACTAATGGGATATAATAATGCCCTAATCGCTCCTGACCGCAAAACAATTGCAAATGTTTTACAAGGGCAAGGATATCAGACTGCTTGTATTGGTAAATGGCATTTAGGCTGGGACTGGAATAATATTGAAGCAGGGCCGGAAAATGTGGATTTTAGTAAACCTATTGCAAATGGTCCCACTACCAGAGGATTCGATTATTTTTATGGAATCATCGCATCATTGGATATGGCTCCTTATGTGTATGTGGAAAATGATATGCCGACAGCCTTGCCGGACAGAGAAACGGTTAATGACGGAATGAAGTACTGGCGTAAAGGTCCGACAGCTTCTGATTTTGATCATGAGCAGACGTTGCCTAATTTTATTAACCGGGCAGTGAGTTATATCCACGACAAGTCGAAGGAGGATAAACCTTTCTATCTGTATCTACCGTTGCCAGCCCCTCATACTCCGATCCTTCCGATTAAGGAATATCAAGGCAAGTCCGGTCTTAACCCTTACGGTGATTTTGTTTTGATGGTGGACGATATGGTCGGTAAGGTGATGAAAGCGTTGAAAGATGCGGGTGTCGAAGAGAATACGATCATCGTTTTCAGTACGGATAACGGTTGCAGCCCGCAGGCTAAATTCGATGAACTTCAGGAGAAAGGACATTATCCCAGCTATATCTATCGTGGACATAAGGCCGACCTGTTTGACGGCGGCCACCGTATCCCTTGCGTAGTGAGATGGCCGGCCAGAATCAAACCTCATGTGGTCGACCAGACCATTTGCCTGACGGACTTCTTTGCTACATTTGCCGCTGTTGCCGATTATCGGTTGAAGGATACGGAAGGAGAGGACAGTTATAATATCCTGCCTTTATTATTGAATGAAAAGGAAAGCAATGTGATCCGTGAAGCGACGGTTCATCATTCTATAAACGGTGAATTTACGATCCGTAAGGGGGATTGGAAACTGTTGTTATCACCGAGTTCCGGCGGATGGAGTTTCCCGAAACCGGGAACGGATGACGAGGTGATCAAAACGCTGCCGCTTGTCCAGTTGTACAATATGAAGGAGGATCCTGCAGAAACAAACAATGTTTATGCCGAACATCCGGAGATTGTAAAGGAACTGAAAGACCTGATGGTGAAATACGTCAAAGACGGTCGCAGTACTCCGGGGGCTCCGCAGAAGAATGACGGGCCCGAAATCTGGAAGCAGTTGAGCTGGATGGAAGAATAAAAATATTTAGGTTTGTTGTTAAATCCCGGAAAACACTTACTTTTGTTTTTCGGGATTTTATATTTATCAGGGGGGAGATATGCTGACAAACAAACGTGAAATACCATATGATTTTGAAGAAATATATGTTTCATATTTCTCCAGAATGAAATATTTTGCTCTGGAATATGTTTTGTCTGAAGAGGATGCAGAAAATATAGTACAGGATGTTTTTACCGAATTATGGGAAAGAAAGGAACTTCTTACATATAACATAAATCTGGTCGCATTTCTTTTTACATCAATAAAAAATAGATGTATCGATCATTTGCGTCACAGGGTAATTGTAAGAGATGCTGTGAACCAGATACAGGAAGAATATCAGGTCACATTAAAGGTGAAGCTAGCTTCATTGGAATTATTTGATCAGTCTCTTTTGTCGGAACAGGACATTGAGAAGATCGTTTCAGAAGTAATTAACTCTTTGCCGGAAAAATGCCGGGAGATTTTTATAAAAAGTAAAATAGAAGGAAAGAAGCAGAAAGATATTGCCTCTGAAATGAATATATCTCTTAAAACTGTTGAAAACCAAATGAATATTGCCTATAAAAAGTTGAAATCTGAACTGAAAGATTACTTGCCTCTCCTCTTATTTCTTCTGAGTAACTAAAAAATTTAATAGGTCCTTTGGGGGTTTTTATATCTCTAATCGTTTATTAGTAACAAAACGGAAAATATGGACGAACGAATACATAAATACTTTTATGAAGAACTCTCTGCGGAGGAACGCATATCCTTCTTACGCGATGTTGATGCAAATGAAGAGTTGACAAAACAATTTGCAGGATATCAGAATATGCATGCATTGTTGAATCTGGGGCACCAAATGGAAAACAGGTGTATTGGGAAGCAAAAATGTGATCAGTTCATAAAGAAAAAACAACGTCGTATTGCCCAAAAACAGTGGTTGCGTTGGGTTGGTTATGCGGCTGCGATTCTTATTTTGGTAGTTTCTTCCAGTTTGTTGACTTTCAGATACACTCAGGTAGTACAGCCGGAGAATTTGTCGGTAAATGTGATGAATACTTTATATACTCCGGCAGGACAGCGTGCCCGATTGATTCTGCAAGACGGGACGGAGGTTTGGTTGAATGCAAAATCAAAACTGACTTATCCGGCTCAGTTTACCGGTAGCGAAAGACGGGTAACAATAGAAGGAGAAGGCTTCTTCAAAGTGGCAAAAGACCCTTCAAAGCCATTTATTGTCTCAGCGCGAAATGTTGATATGAAAGTATTGGGAACTCAGTTTAATGTTTATAGTTATCCGGAAGCCGGGTTCGTACAGACTAGTTTGCTGGAAGGTTCTGTTTGTGTCTTTTTCCCTGAGAAAGAGAATGAAGGGATTATTTTAAAACCAGATCAGCAGGTTACCGTTTCAAACGGCAAAATGAAGGTGGAGTCTATCCGTCTGAGTGAACATTTCTTATGGCGTGACGGTATTTATGCTTTTGAAAATGAGCCATTGATTAGTATTCTGAAAAAATTGGAGCTTTACTATGATGTGAAGATTGTAGTGAAAGACACTTTATTGTTTAATGATACATATACCGGAAAATTCAGGCAGCGTGACAGTCTGGATGATGTGTTCCGTGTATTACAGCAAATCAGGAAATTCAAGGTAAAGAAAAATGTGGAGAAGAATATAATAACCTTAAGTAAATAATATGTCTAATTAAAAATGGAATGCCTATGATGAAGAAACAGTAAAATAAAAACAAAAGCGGTAGAAGCTACCAACAACTACCGCCGATGTAAAGTAAACACAAGTCGTAAATTTTTAGTATTCACTTTAAACATTAAAACAAAGGTATGAAAAGAAAAGCTTTGTTACAGCTCTTTATTGTGCATAATAACAGCATTAAAGATTTTTTTAGAATTATGAAAATATCACTCTTTCTTTTATTTGTTTGTGTTTTCCAGTTGATGGCTACAAATATGGAAGCACAAAATGCAGTGATCAACATCAGGCAGAATAGCCTTTCTATTAAGCAATTGATTAAGGAAATCGAAAAACAGACAGATTATCTTGTCGTATTTCGGAATCAGGATGTGGATGTAGATAAGGTTATATCTTTTCAAAAGCGTTCGGGAAAGGTTTCTGACTATTTGGATGAGATATACGAAAATACGAATCTCAGTTATGTATTTGAAAACAATTACATAACTCTTTCTCCTAAAGTAGAGGTCGCAAATCAAAACAAGAAGAAAATAACCGGTAAAGTCACAGATCAAAATGGTGAGTCGGTTATTGGTGCCAGTGTTGTTGAAAAAGGGACGACTAACGGGATCATGACTGATATGGATGGACTTTTTACATTAGAGGTTGAAGAAGCGGCTGTGGTACAGGTTTCTTATATTGGTTATCGTACGAAGGATATTTCTGTTGCCGGTAAAAACAATATTCAGGTTCAATTGATTGAGGACATGCAGGCTTTAGACGAGGTTGTTGTTGTCGGTTTCGGTACGCAAAAGAAAGTGAATCTGACAGGATCTGTCAGTATGGTTAATTCGGAAGTACTGGAAAGCCGTCCGGTTCAAAATGTTGGCCAGGCTTTGCAGGGAGTTGTTCCCGGCTTGAATCTGTCTGTAAATAAAACGGGGGGAGAATTGAATAATACATTGGATATAGATGTACGTGGAGTAGGAACAATTGGTGAGGGTTCTAAATCTTCTCCTTTAGTATTGATTGATGGTATAGAAGGGGATATGAACTCAATCAATCCGAATGATATTGAAAGTATTTCGGTATTAAAAGATGCTGCCTCTTCTGCGATTTATGGTTCTCGTGCTGCTTTTGGTGTGATATTGATTACAACAAAAGAGGGTAAGGCTGGCCGGACTCAGGTAAATTATAGTAGTAATGTACGTTTTACAACTCCGTTATCTTTGCCTACTATGATGGACTCTTATCAATTTGCCCAATTTTTTAATCGTGCAGCTGCGAACCAGGGTGCTTCTCCAGCTTTTGATGAGACAACTATGCAGCGTATTATCGATTATCAGGCAGGGAAAATTACATCTGGTTCACAGGTTCGCCCCGACGGACATTTTAGTGAAAATGTATTAGCCAATGGTAATGTGGATTGGTTTAAAGAAACGTATAGAAAAGCTGTGCCTTCTCATGAGCATAATTTAAGCGTAAGTGGAGGAAATGAAAAAATAACTTATTTGGTAAGTGGTAGTTTTATGAATCAAAATGGGTTGATCGCTTATAATTCGGATGATTTTAAAAGATATACGCTTAATGCCCGTATAAAAGCGGAGTTATCTAAATATGTAACGCTTGCTTATGGAGCAAAGTGGATACGTGAAGATTATAAGAAACCATCTTATTTTGGAGATCTATTTTATGACTCTATTGCAAGAACTTGGCCCGTCTGTCCGATACGTGATGACAATGGTAATTATTTGGGATCAATAATAAATAGATTAGTGTATGGTGGTGAAGCTAATGATCAAAAAGATCAGACTTATAATCAGTTACAATTAATTGTAGAACCAATTAAAAATTGGAAATTTTATGCGGAAGGGAATATGAGAACCATAAATCGGATGAACCATTCTGAGAGGCTATTAGTACCTTGGTGGTTTGCAAGTGGTGAAGCTTCTTGGTCTCCAGCTGGTGGACAAACAACTTCTGTTGATGAAGAATCTTTTAGAGATAACTATTTAACGGGAAATTTGTATACAGATTATTTCAAACAATTCGATAGTGGACATTATTTCAAAGCTATGGTCGGTTTTAATGCTGAGTTAATGAAGTCTAGAGATTTGAAAGGCTCTATGGATAATTTGATTTCAATTGATCTTCCGACTTTAAACACTGCAACAGAAAATCCCCGTGCAAGCGGTGGATATACTCATTGGTCTACGGTTGGTTTTTTTGGGCGTTTAAATTATAATTATAAGGAACGATACATGCTGGAAGTAAATATGCGTTATGATGGAACTTCTCGTTTTCTCGGAGATAAACAATGGGGTGTTTTTCCTTCATTTTCTGCTGGTTGGAATATCGCAAGAGAAGACTTTTTCCAGAATATGGGAAATTTGAATGATTATATCAGTATGTTGAAACTGAGAGCGTCCTGGGGACAATTGGGAAATACAAATACAGAAAATTTATATCCTTTCTATTTAACAATGCCGGTAGGGAATGTAAATGGTAGTTGGCTTGTTGACGGACAGAAAACAAATACCTCTTATGCACCGGGTATTGTTAGCTCTTTGATGACCTGGGAGACTGTTGAATCTTGGAATGTCGGATTGGATTGGGGAGTTTTAGACAATCGTCTGACTGGTTCATTTGATTATTTTGTACGTAATACGCTTGATATGATAGGGCCAGCTCCGGAATTACCTTCAATTCTCGGAACAAAAGTTCCAAAGATCAACAATGCAGATATGAAATCTTCTGGCTTTGAATTGGAATTGGGTTGGAGAGACCGAATTGGAGATTTTAATTACGGGGCAAAAGTGGTTTTGTCGGATAATAAACGTGAAGTAACTCGTTACCCGAATGAGAAGGGTGATTATGCTCAGTGGTATACCGGAAAAATGAGTGGTGAATATTGGGGATATGAAACAATAGGCATTGCTAAGACACAGGAAGAGATGGATCAGCATTTAGCTTCTTTGCCAAATGGTGGACAAGATGCTCTGGGTACTAAATGGTCTGCGGGAGATATCATGTATAAGGATTTAAATGGTGACGGTAAAATAGATGCCGGTTCAAGTACTTTGGGGGATTCCGGTGATAAGAAGATTATAGGAAACAATACTCCACGCTATCGTTATGGTGTTACTTTGGATGGCTCCTGGAAGGGCTTTGACCTGAATCTTTTCTTCCAGGGAGTTGCGAAACGTGATTATATATTGGAAGGTCCTTATTTCTGGGGAGCGAAGAATGGACAATGGCATTCGGTTGGATTCGAAGAACATTGGGATTTCTTTAGACCGGAAGGAGACCCATTGGGGGCTAATCTGAATTCTTATTATCCTCGTCCTTTGTTTGACCAGGGAGGGAAAAATCAGGAATATCAAACACGTTATTTGCAAAATGCAGCTTATATCCGTCTGAAAAATGTTCAGTTGGGATATACATTCCCCCGGACTTGGGTAAGTAAAATCGGATTACAGTCATTGCGTTTGTACTTTTCAGGGGATAACCTGTTGACATTTACTAAACTACATGGATATTTTGATCCGGAAACACTGGGCGATACAGGTGATAAAACAGGTAAGGTATATCCTTTGGCCAAAACACTTTCTGTGGGTTTGAATATTAACTTTTAAATGAGAAAATTATGAAACTACAAATAAAAAACATAGTAGCCTTTTCCACTTTGTTGGTTGGAAGTTTATGGTTGGTTTCTTGCGAAGATTATTTGGATAGGAAACCACTGGATAAAGTAACGCCGGATTCCTATCTGACAAAAGAGGATCAATTGGCCAGTTATTCGATCAAGGCTTATTCGTATTATAAAGACGATGGTACTGAAAAGGAATATGTGTTTAAAACTCATTCCGGATGGAATATAGGAACAATCAAAGAGGATTTACATAGTGATAATATGGCATCGACAAATGCCAGTTATGACTGGTGGGTTCCGGGTAACAAACGAGTTCCAAACAAATCTGTTGATAATGAAGGTTTGGGTGATTATTCTTTTAAAAACATTCGAAATTGTAATTATTTTTTTGAACAGGTATTGCCGCGTTATGAGGCCGGAACTATTGAAGGTAATAGGCAGAATATAGAGCATTACATTGGAGAAATGTATTTTTTGCGAGCATGGGAATATTTCAAAAAGTTGAGATTATATGGAGATTTCCCGATCGTAAAATCTACTTTAACGGATGATCATGGTCTTTTGGTCGGAATGAGCCGGCGCGCTCCCCGGAATGAAGTTGCCCGTTTTATTATTCAGGACTTAGACTCTGCCATCATGTTGATGCAACCGGTGTTTAAAAATAAAAACAGATTGAGCAGTACTGTGGCTGAATTGGTTAAATCAAGAGTTGCATTGTATGAAGCAAGTTGGCTGACATATCATAAAGGAACCCCATTTGTTCCCGGAGGTTATGAATGGCCTGGTGCAGAAATGGAATACAACAAAGATTTTTCTATTGATATTGATGCTGAGATTGATTATTTTCTGACACAGGCTATGGATGCCTCAAAGAATGTGGCAGAGTCGATACAATTAGCCAATAACACGGGGGCTATGAATCCAACAGTAAGTATTGATGGATGGAATCCTTATTTTGAAATGTTCGGTGCGGTTGATATGGGGAAATATGACGAGATACTTTTATGGAGAGCCTATAGTAAGGAACTGAATATATTGCATAGTGTTGGAACTTATGTCCGCTTGGGAAATGACTATGGGCTGACAAAAGGCTATGTAGATGGTTTCCTGATGAAAAATGGTCTGCCCTGGTATGCCGGGAATTCAGGTTATCAAGGAGATAAAACGATTCAGGATGTAAAAAAAGATCGTGATGGACGGTTACAGTTATTTTTGAAAGATCCGACTACTCTTATCGAGTTGGAAAGTGGATTACAGAATGGGATGCCTAATATTTTGGGAATACAGGAACAAAAAGAAGTTACAGGTTATGCCGTACGCAAATGTTATAATTATGATCCTATTCAATCTGATTATGGTGGAGGAATTTCTTATTTTGGATGTATTATCTTTCGCGGAGTGGAGGCTCATCTGAATTATTTGGAAGCTTGTTATATGAAGAATAAAGCGTTGGATGCTACAGCTCAAAAATATTGGCGCGCAGTTCGTGAACGTGCTGGCGTTGATCCGGATTTTAATAAGACAATCCAAGCCACTAATTTATCTATGGAAAATGACTGGGCTGTATATTCAGCGGGACAGCCTGTCGATGCTACTTTGTTCAATATCCGTAGAGAAAGACGTAATGAGTTTATTGCTGAAAATATGCGTTGGGATGACCTACGTCGTTGGAGAGCCTTGGATCAGGTGCAGAATTATATTATTGAAGGTTTTAATTTGTGGGATGAAATGTATGCGAGCGAAAGATATACTGATACTAAAACAGGTAAATCCTTATTAATTGAACCTGATGGAAGTGGACAAGCCAATGTTTCTTCTCGCACTAGCAGTAAATATTTACGTCCTTATCAGGTTGTAAAAGCCAATAATGAAGTGTACAATGGATATACCTGGAGTAAAGCAAACTATTTGACTCCACTGCCGGCTTATGAGATTATGTTGACATCTTCTATGGGAACTGACGGTAATGTAAATCTGGATTCATCTCCATTATATCAAAATCCATATTGGCCTAAGCAGGCTGGTGGATCTGCAACAGAATAAAAAAATGAAGGGGAAGAGGACCATATTCCTCTTCCCCTTTTTAAGTTTATATATATATGAAAAAGTATCTGATAGTTTTATCTCTCTTTTTTGCTTTTGTTTCTTGTCATAAAACAGAGTATATGAAATCCCTGCAAGGGCAATGGCGCTTTGCTCTTGATCCGAATGACCGGGGATTGACAGAACAGTGGTATACCCGATCATTGAGCGACACCATCCATTTACCCGGTTCATTACAAGAACAAGGTTATGGTAATGATATAGGAATAGAAACGCCCTGGACCGGATGGGTTGTGGATAAATCCTGGTATAATGCTCCTCAATATGAGAAATTCCGTCAGCCGGAAAATATGAAAGTTCCTTTCTGGCTAAATCCGGATAAGCACTATGTCGGAGTTGCCTGGTATCAGAAAGAGGTTGATATACCTGAGACTTGGTCCGGGCATCCCGTAGAACTCGAACTGGAGCGTACACATTGGCAAACAACTCTTTTCCTGGATGGTATGGAAATGGGTAAGCACGAGTCACTTTCTACTCCTTACAGATATACTTTCCAGGAACTAAAACCTGGAAAACATACCCTGACACTTCGAGTGGATAACCGGGTGAATATAGCAGTAGGAGTTAATGCGCATAGTATTTCTGACCATACACAATCAAATTGGAACGGTGTAGTCGGGGCAATTAGCTTGACAGTAAAGCCCTCTCTTTATATAGACGATATACAGATTTATCCGAATATTGCAGATAAAACGATAAAAGCTGTTGTTTCGTTGGATGGGATAATTGGAACAGCAGGTTCTTCTCTTCTTCTTCAAGTGGAAAAGAAAGATGGAACAGCTATAGGAAAACCCTACAAAATAACCGTTACACCAGAAGCCGGAATGAAACAGGAAGCAATCTTGTCAATGGGAGATAATGCCTTGCTATGGTCAGAACACAGCCCTAATATTTACAACCTGCGTGTTGTTGTCGAAACCGAAGGAAATAAAGAAGAGCAATGCCGAACTTTCGGTCTTCGTGAATTTAAGGCAAACGGTACACGTTTTGAAGTAAACGGACAACCGGTATTCCTGCGGGGAACACTGGAGTGTTGTATCTTCCCGCTAACAGGTTATCCGGCAATGGACAATGCTTACTGGATAAAAATATATAACCAGTGCCAGGCACACGGTCTGAACCATGTCCGCTTCCATTCTTGGTGTCCTCCGCAGGCTGCTTTTGAAGTAGCCGACAGCATGGGGGTCTATCTGCAAGTTGAATGTGCCGGTTGGACGACAGTAGGTGACGGCGCTTATTCCGACCAGTGGTTTCGTGATGAAAGCGACCGTATCTTGAAGGAATATGGCAATCACCCTTCTTTCTGTATGATGGCCTACGGAAATGAGCCGGGAGGAGCCAATCAAGGTAAGTATCTGTCTGGCCTGATCGATTACTGGAAATCAAAGGATCTCCGTCGTGTTTATACTTCTGCCGGAGGTTGGCCTTATGTAGAAAATGCAGACTACTGGGATCCGATGGAACCGCGTATCCAACGCTGGGCTGAAGGTATGGGAAGTATCATCAATGCTCAACAGCCCCGTACCGACTTTGATTTCGAAGATATTATTAAAAAGAATATGCCGACAGTCAGCCACGAAGTCGGTCAATGGTGTGTCTATCCAAACTTCAAAGAGATAGAGAAATACACAGGCGTACTGAAGGCCAAGAACTTCGAGATATTCCGGGAAACATTGAAAGATCACCACATGGCTGACCTGGCCGATGATTTTTTGTATGCATCTGGCCGTCTGCAAACATTATGTTATAAGGCGGAGATTGAAGGAGCACTCCGGACTCCCGGATTTGCAGGCTTCCAGCTGCTCGACTTACATGATTTCCCGGGACAAGGGTCAGCACTGGTCGGGGTACTCGATGCTTTCTGGGATGAAAAAGGATATGTTACACCTAAAGAATACAGCACATTCTGTAACAAGACTGTTCCGCTTATCCGCTTTCCGAAAATGGTTTGGCTGAATAATGAAACACTGAATGTTCCGGTCGAATTGGCTCATTTCGGAGAAAAAACTTTACAGAGGGCTAATATCATCTGGAAAATCAGCAACCAATCAGGAGAAAAGCTGGCACAAGGCAGTTTTGTGAAAGACCTTCCGATTGCCAACTGTATTCCGGCAGGTAATATCGAATATGCGTTATCAGGCATAGAAGAGCCGTCTCAACTCACGGTCAGTGTGGAAGTGAAAGAGGCTAACAATAGTAACCGATGGAATATTTGGGTCTATCCGGCCAAGCAGAAAGCGGTTGAAAAGCTTCCTTATATTGCTTCAACACTCGACGATCAGGTGATGAACCGATTGGAGAAAGGCGAAAATGTCTTGCTTTTATTGGCTCCGGGAAGTATCTTGCCGGAAAAGGGAGGAGATATTCGTGTCGGCTTCTCGTCTATCTTCTGGAACACAGCCTGGACAAACAAGCAACCTCCTCATACATTAGGTATTCTCTGTGATCCCAAACATCCGGCACTGGCAGCTTTCCCGACAGAGGGTTACAGCGATTACCAATGGTGGGATCTGGTGAGCAATTGCAACGCAATGGTTCTGGATGATTTTCCGGCAGATTACCGTCCGGTTGTACATATTATTGACGATTGGTTCACGAACCGGAAGCTGGGAATCCTGCTGGAAGGCAAGATCGGTAACGGTAAATTGATGGTATGTAGTGTTGATTTGCAAAAGGATCTGGATAAGCGTCCTGCTGCCCGCCAGTTCCGTCAAAGCATTTTACAGTATATGGCATCCGATCGTTTCAATCCGTCTGTATCGCTAGATCTGGAAAAGGTCAGAGCTTTGTATAAAAGATGACACTAAAATTTCGACATAGAATATTTCGGCGTTTTCCGTTATGGGACTTTGCTTGCTGGGTAGGTTAAATAGCCCTATTTTAGTGGGCGATAATGACCTGGTAGGTAGATGATGCCTACCAGGTCAACAACCTTGAGGTAGCCGCAAGCAATGACTGTGGGTAAACCGATGATAGCTAGTATACCAACTAAAGATTATCCATCTATTATCTTATAATGTCCATTGTCATTGTAAACTAAAAGCTGTTTTTTTACATAAAATGAGGATACATTCTGGATTAGAAATAGAAACAGACAAATCATATAATTAATTACGTTAGAATGAAAAAAAACATATTATTCTTTATGCTTTTTGTTATTAGCTCTTTTCCTTTGCAGGCTCAGAGTGATTTAACAAAGAATGGTACACAAGGGGTATCTCCAACGACGTACTTAGATTCTATTAAGGCAGATATGAAAAAACAGTGGCCCGAAAATAAAACAATAAATCTTGTTTTTCATGGTCATAGTGTTCCTACAGGTTATTTCCGGACTCCGGCAGTAAAAACATTGGACGCATATCCACATCTGGTTTTTCATGAGGTAAAAGAACAATATCCGTTTGCTGTTGTCAATGTGATAACAACATCCATAGGAGGAGAGCAAGCGGAGGAAGGAGCCAAACGGTTCAAAGAAGAAGTGTTAAATCATCGGCCGGATATTTTATTTATTGATTATGCACTGAATGACCGTGGAATTGGCCTGCAAAGAAGTGAAAAGGCATGGCGTCAAATGCTTGAAGATGCATTGTCACAGCATATAAAAGTTATTCTTTTTACCCCGACGCCTGATACGAATGAAGATATTTTAGATAAAAATGCACCTTTGTCAAAACACAGTAGAATGATTCGAAAGTTGGCAGAAGAATATCAGGTCGGTCTGGTTGACAGTTATCAACTCTTTACACAGCTGGCAGAACAAGGAGAAGATATTAAAACATATATGAGTCAAAGCAATCATCCCAATGAAAGTGGCCATAAATTAGTAGCAGATGAAATACTGAAATATTTTATTGAATGATTGAATTTTAAACATTTTAATAATACTAATTAACCATGAAAGATCTATTAAAAGATAAGATAGCCGATAACTCGTTGGCTGCTTACAAAACGAATAAAATCCTACTTGATTTTTTATTTATTTGCGTAGGAATTACTCTGTTACTCTTTCTGAGCAATGTCTCTTCTTATGCTCAGGAAACTAAATATTCAGAAGAGAATCCGGCCGACAAACCCTGGGCGACCGGCGGAGGCATTAAAAATGCAGAGTGGCATGGTTTTAGGGTGTATGAATCCAAAATAGATGAATTTACCATCTGGATAGCCGAACCCAAAACTCCGGCCAAAGGTAGGCCGTGGGTCATGCGGATACAAGATTTCGGTGATGGTTTCCATTGGCAAATCAATGAAAAATTATTGAATTCGGGAGCTTATGTGGTTGCTATCAATTCGTATAATGTGTATGGTGCCGATTATGGGTTGAACCTGATGGATAGTTTGTATGATGTAGCGCGTCATCATTTTGGCCTGCCCGAAAAATGTGCTTTGGCCGGTGTCTCCCGGGCAGGCCTTTCAGCCTATCGTTGGAGCATACGACATCCCGAACGTGTGGCATGCATCTATTGCGAAGGTCCGGTGTTGGACTTTAAAACGTGGCCGATGTCTTGGTCTCCATCTGCTAATAACTGGGTTGAACTGAAACGTTATTATGGTTTCACCGGCGATGCGGAGGCGATTGCATATAAAGGAAATCCAATCGATAACCTGAAGCCTATTGCAAAGGCCAAAATACCTATCAGGCATGTGATTAGTCTGACGGATGAGCATGATACGAAGATCGTTCCGAATGATAAAAATACCTTGAAAGCTCAACAGTATTTGCGGCAGATGGGACACGATATGGAAGTTGTGGTTACTCCCGAAGGAATGAATGTGCCCTACGCCTTTGATGATGAATCAGTTGAATTTATGATTTCAAATGCTGTTTATAATAAATAATAATACAATGAATTACATCAAAACTCTTGCCGCTTTGTTAGTCGGCTGTTCGTTTAGCGCAAAGGCGCAAACATATACTCCGATCTCTTTGCCCGCATTGTTCTCGGACCATATGGTCTTGCAACAGGAAGATTCCGTGCCGGTTTGGGGATGGGGAAACGCTAGTTCGACACTGAAAATCGTAGGCAGTTGGGCTCCTGAAGATACGGCCTCGGTAATGGTTGATGATAACGGTCGTTGGATGGGGAAGATCAAAACAACCCGTTACGGAGGGCCTTATAACTTGCAGGTCTTTACGCCTAATAAAGGGGATGAAGTGCTGTTGAAAGATGTCATGTTGGGTGAAGTGTGGGTGTGCAGCGGACAGTCCAATATGGAATGGTCTTCTGGCAATGGCATAAATAACCAGCAGGAGGAGATCGGAGCGGCCAACTATCCGAATATCCGCTTCTTTAGTTTGGCGAAGCAGGCTAGCAGGTCGCCGCAGGAGGATTGCCGGGCCGTGTGGGAAACTTGTACGCCGACGGTCATGCAAAAGCGAAGTGCCGTGGCTTACTTTTTCGGCAGGCACCTGCACCAGCAGTTGAAAGTGCCGGTCGGACTGATTGTTTCGGCTTGGGGTGGGTCCAATGTGGAATCTTGGATACCGGAGGAATTGATACCTGACACACCGGAACAGCGGAAACTCACGCAGAGCCGGAAGAACCCCTGGTGGCCGGTCGAATCGGGAGTGCTTTACAACAGTATGGTCAACCCGCTTCTCCCTTACCGGATTGCCGGGGCTATCTGGTACCAGGGAGAGTCCAACCGAGATGATGTCCAGCCGTATGCCACCTATATGAAACAGCTGATTCAAACCTGGCGTAAAGGGTTTGACAAGGAATTTCCTTTCTATCAAGTGCAGATAGCTCCCTATAATTATAAATCGACCGACAACGGCCCGGCCCTGATTCGTGAAGCACAAGAGCAGGTGGCACGTACTGTCCCGCGCACGGAAGTGGTTGTCACCAACGACTTGGGTGAATTTGGCAATATACATCCTGCCCGTAAACAGGAAGTCGGTATCCGGCTAGGTAATATTGCGTTGAAAGAGAACTATGGGATGCTGGAAAGCGAAGAGGTTCGGAATCCTTTCTTGACCCATGCGGAGGTGGAAAAGAACCGGGTGATCCTTACTTTCAACCATGCGATGGATGGATTGGTTTGTAAAGGCAAGGAGGTGAAAGGTTTGCAAATAGCCGGTGAAGATGGCGTTTTCAAGGAGGCCAAAGTGCGTATGGAAGAAAGACGTTTGGTTGTCTATGCATCGGGTATCAAATCTCCTGCCTTTGTCCGTTATTGTTTTGATGACGCAACGGAGGGAAACCTGTTTAATAAACAAGGATTGCCGGTGGCTCCTTTTCAAAAGAAGTTATAGGTGGAATAATTATTAGTAATCTATAAACCAATAAAATAATAATTTAAACGATGAGTTATTTAAAATCAGTGTATTTTTGTTTGGCCGTAACAGTACTGTGTATGGTTACGACTTCTTGTGTAAAAAAAGAAACTCCGGTAAGATTTGCTATCGCATCAGACTTTCATGCTCCGGATGTGCCGGGAGGGAAAGAACGTGTTGAGGCATTTATTAAAGCGGCTAATGACGAGAATGTGGATTTTATCATAGAACTGGGAGATTTCTGCCGACTAGACAGCGCTAGCCAAATATATAGAGAGGTATGGCATAATTTTAAAGGAGAAAAATACCACGCCATAGGAAATCATGATCTTGACCGTTACAATGTAGATGAATATGTACAGGGAATGGGGATGCCGAATCGTTATTATTCGTTTGACAAAGAAGGTTTCCATTTTGTGGTACTTGATGGTAATAATTATTTTGATGGTGAAAAAATCCATCATTATGACCATGCTAATTATGGAGCTTTCCCTTATACAAATCATTCTTATTTGGATAAGGAACAGATGGAGTGGCTGGCTAAGGATTTGGCATCAACAGATTTGAAAGTTGTTCTATTTTCTCACCAAAGCCTTGATAACGAACTGAAGAATGGTGCGGAGGTACGAGCTATATTGGAAAAAGAAAATGAGCGTGCCGGGTTTAAAAAAGTCGTATTGGCATTCAGTGGACATAACCATAGTAATTATACGAAAGAAATCAATGGCATTTCTTACATGCAGATTAATAGTGCTTCCTATGTTTGGATTGGTGAACCAACCCAGACGGAAAAGAGATTTCCGAAAGAAATTAATGAGAAATATTCTTTGATGGCATATTCGATGATGTATGACAAACCATTATATGCTATTGTTACGTTGACGGAAGATGGAGCTGATGTCAAAGGGGTAAAAGCCCAATTTATGCCACCTGCACCTAAAGAAATCGGTTTGGGGGATTCAATAGGAGTCTATCCGTTGGTATCGGTTATAGAGGATGCTTATGTTGAATTTGCAGACTGAAAAAGAGGAAGAGTATGAGATATTTACTTATAACCATTACCCTTTTTCTGTCAATATTTTGTTTCGGACAAAAGATTAAAGTTGCGTGTGTAGGGAATAGTATTACCTATGGAGCCGGAATTGTGAATCGTGAAAAAAATAGTTACCCGGCACAATTGCAAGTTTATCTGGGAGATAAATACGAGGTTCGTAATTTCGGCAGTAATGGGGCTACTACGCTTCATAAAGGTGATTATCCCTATATGCAGACAGAAGCATATAAACAAGCGATAGCCTACTGTCCGGATATTGTTTTCATTAAATTAGGTACGAATGATTCCAAACCTCAAAATCTTTGTTATCAACAAGATTTTGAGTCTAATTATAGGGCGCTTATCCGAAGTTTTGCCCGACTTTCTTCGCGACCACGAATTATTCTGTTATCACCTCTTCGTTGTTTTTTAACAGAAACAGCATCGATAAAAGATCGTGTAATTCAGAAATCTTTTGTTCCGGTTATAAAGGAAATTGCCCAGGCTGAAAAACTCGAATATATAGATCTTTATGATTTAATGGGAGATGAATATGATCAGTCATTGATGCCGGACCGCCTTCATCCGTCTTCTATCGGAGCCGGTCGGATTGCTCAGAGGTTATATGAATATTTAAATCCTGAGCAATATGATTCTAATCCTTGCACGCATCCGATATGTGGAAATGAATACCGGAGTGGGGCTGGGTGGAAAGAAGGGGCTGACTGGCATGCGGTGTCAGAGGAAATCACACAAATAGTCTCTTCCAAAAAGCTGGATATTTTGTTTTTGGGGAATTCAATAACACAAGGATTCGGAGGTAGTCGTAGTCTTGTTACTTATAAACCGGGAAAAGCGGTAGCCGACAGTTGCTTTACGAATCTTTGCTGGGAATCTGCCGGTATTTCGGGAGATAGAACAGAAACGTTACTTTGGCGTATTTTGAATGGACGTTATGAAAAATCTGTCTCTTCTTATGTGGTAATAACGATCGGTGTGAATAATATTGTAGCCGGACATCGTGCTGAAGATATAGCAGATGGTATACAGGAGGTTGCCAAAATTAGTAGAAAACAATTTCCCGATTCAAAGATTTTGCTCTTGGGGTTACTGCCTGTCGGGTTGGAGAAAACATCAGAGAGAAGAATACAATATGACTCTATTCATGCAAAATTGGAACAACAAGACTGGGGAAGTATTAAGTATGTGAATCCTACCCCCTGGTTCACGGATGAAGAAGGGCGGTTAAAAGAAGAATTGTATGGTGGTGATCATTTACATCTCACCCCAAAAGGGTATGAAGTGTGGTGTGAACATATGAAAGAAGTCCTTTTTCAATAGCGAATTAACCGGGCATGTAGATTAAGATAACTCTGCAAACCATTGCGTAATTATTTTGTATCGTTAATTTGTTGAATTAGAGAATTAAACTGTATTTTTGATATCTAAATACATTTATCATATTAAACACACATGAAAAAAATCTATTCTTTTTTGCTTGGAACAGTGCTTTTGTCTGCCTGTTCGCAAACACAAGACACGGGTCTGCCTTTTCAAAATACGATTGAAATTAATGAGGAAGATAGTAAAGAACTCATCATACAGAAGGCGGCTCATGTTGTGCCAACCCCAAATCAGTTGGCTGCATTACAAAATGAGTTTATAGCCTTTATCCATTTCGGACCGAACTCTTTTACTCGTATGGAATGGGGGAATGGTATGGAAGATCCGAAAATATTCGATCTGAAGGAACTCGATACCGACCAGTGGTGCGAAGCCATGAAAGCTGCCGGGATGAAAATGGTTATTATTACCGTGAAGCATCATGACGGATTTGTTTTGTGGCAGAGCCGCTATACGAAACATGGAATTATGTCGACCGGCTTCAGAGATGGGAAAGGAGATGTTTTGAAAGATTTGTCTGCTTCCTGTCAGAAATATGGATTGAAATTGGGAGTGTATTTATCTCCGGCCGATTTATATCAGATAGAAAACCCGGAAGGACTCTATGGAAATCTGAGTAAATATACCAAACGGACAATTCCGCGTGAAGTACCCGGAAGACCGTTCGCCAATCAAACGAAATTTGAATTTGTAGTAGACGATTATAACGAATATTTCCTGAATCAGTTGTTTGAGGTACTGACTGAATACGGGCCTATTCACGAAGTCTGGTTCGATGGCGCCCATCCGAAACGGAAAGGCGGACAAACGTATAATTATCCTGCCTGGAAAGAATTGATTCATAAATTAGCTCCGAACGCAGTAATCTTTGGTCGTGAGGATGTACGTTGGTGTGGTAATGAAGCCGGTGGAACCCGGCCGACGGAATGGAATGTGGTCCCTTATCCCGAGAACCCGGATACAACCTCTCATTTCCCGGATATGACAGACCCGGTATTGGCTGATAGGGATAAACTGTATCAGGGGAAATTCCTGCATTATCAACAGGCCGAAACCAATACTTCCATCCGGGAAGGCTGGTTCTACCGTGACGACACACACCAGAAGGTCAGAAGTGCCGACGATGTATTTGATATATACGAACGTGCAGTAGGTGGAAACTCGACTTTCCTGTTGAATATTCCCCCCAACCGTGACGGGAAATTCTCTCCGAGAGATGTCGAGTCGTTGAAGGAAACAGGTAAACGTATCCGTGAAACGTATTCTACGGATCTGTTGGCCGGAGCGAAGGGGCCGCAGGAAATTCTGGATGGTAAGGACGATACTTATTTACTGATGGAGGGTAATAAGAAAGAGTTTGTGATTACAACCCCTTCTCCGGTTACGGTAAACCGTATCATGCTTCAGGAAGCGATCGCGACGAATGGAGAACGCGTGGAGAAACATGCCGTAGATGCCTGGATAGATGGTGCATGGAAAGAGATAGCCATCTCCACTAACATCGGTTACAAACGTATTTTGCGTTTCCCGGAAGTAACGACCGATAAACTTCGTTTCCGGCTGTTGGAATCACGTCTGACACCGGCTATCAGTCATATATCTGCTCATTATTATAAATCTCGTCCGCCTCAGTTGAGTTTCAGTCAGGATGTGAACGGATTAGTAACGATCGAACCACAATTGCAGGATTTTGGATGGAAGTCTCATGGAGAGAATGCCGCAAGTAATCTGAATGCCGGTTATAAGATCTATTATACCACTGACGGAACAGAGCCGACTGAAGAATCCACAGAATATAAAGAACCTGTTAAACTGGATCGCTGTGAACTGAAAGCTGTAGCAGTTTTGCATGGTGAGAAAGGAACTATGTCTGCTGAACGACTGGGATTGATCAAGAAAGACTGGAAGTTGTTGGAGACTAAAGGTAATAGTAATCTGCCTTATCTTGCTATAGATTTAGGAAGTAATCTCGAATTGAACGGATTTGCCTACAAACCGCAGTCTGGTAAGGGCTTTAAAAGGGGAGTGGCAAAAGGCGTTGTTAAAGTGAGTGATGATGGACAAAATTGGAAAACGTTGGAAAACTTTGAATTCGGAAATTTAGTGAATGATCCGAGTAAACGGTATCATTATTTCAAGAAAGCGACCTCTGCCCGTTATGTACGTATCGACATAACCGAAATGGCACAGGAAGGTGAGCTTACGATAGCCGATTTTGATCTGCTCTGATTGAAAATACTTTAAAAACTTTTGATGTCTCCGGAAAACAATTACTTTTGTCTTCCGGAGATATTTTTTTAATCTAATTCTAAATCCATGATTATGCGAGTACTATCTTATTTTATGTGTTTGTTTCTACTTATGGCGTGCGCGAAAACACCAGAGGAGAAACCCTTAACTTTATGGTATGACAAACCTGCCGGAAACTGGAATGAAGCACTGCCTATCGGGAATGGACATGCCGGGGCAATGGTGTTCGGGGGAGTCGACTCCGAACAACTTCAGTTGAACGAAAATACTCTTTACAGCGGTGAACCTTCGGTGATCTTTAAAGACATAAAGGTCACTCCCGAAATGTTTGACAAGGTGGTCGGGCTGATGAGGAAAGAAAGATATAAAGAAGCAACCGATTTGGTTTGTAAAAACTGGCTCGGACGTTTACACCAATATTACCAGCCGTTTGCCGATCTTCATATTCAAAATAATAAAACCGGAGAAGTCAGTGAATATAAACGTGACCTGAATATCTCGGATGCAATAGCAAGTACAAGATATGTGCAGAACGGCATTCGTTATGAACGGGAAGTTTTTGCTTCAAACCCGGAAAATGTGATTGTCGTTTGCTTGAGAAGTGATAGTCCGGAAGGAATCGATATTACTCTTGATTTTACATCGGAACATCCTACTGCCGTGCAGAAAAGTAAAGACGACCGTCTCGTAGTGCAGGGGAAAGCCCCCGGCTATGTGGAACGCCGTACGTTTGAACAGATGGAAAGCTGGGGTGACCAGCATAAACACCCCGAATTGTATGATGAAAAAGGTAACCGTAAATTCGACAAGCGCGTACTGTACGGAGATGAGATAGATAATAAGGGAATGTTGTTTGAAGCACAACTCAAACCGGTCTTACCTTCGGGTGGTAACTGTGAAATTACCGATTCTGGTATACATATCAGCCAAACGGATGAGGTTTATTTCGTAATGAGCTTGGCGACCAGCTATAACGGATACGATAAAAGCCCCAGCTTGGAGGGGGTAGACCCGGCCGGAAAAGCAGCCGGCATACTTGATAAAGCTACTGCATACAATTACAAGGAACTGAAGAAAAGACATCTTGACGATTACCGCAATCTGTTCAGTCGTGTCAAACTGGATCTGAAATCCGATGAGGAGCAATTAGCTTTGCCGACAGACGAACGGATTATCCGTTTTGATGAGAAGGCCGATCCGGCTTTGTCTGCCCTCTTGTTTCAGTACGGACGCTATCTGATGATCAGCGGTTCGCGTCCCGGGGGACAGCCGCTGAACCTGCAGGGTATCTGGAATAAAGAGATCGTTCCACCCTGGAACTGTGGCTATACGCAGAATATCAATCTCGAGATGAACTACTGGATGGCGGAAACTGCAAACTTGTCGGAATGCCAGGAACCATTGTTCACTCTGATAAAGGAGTTATCGGAGACTGGTGCCGAAACAGCCCGTAACATGTATGGCCGGCGTGGTTGGGTGGCTCATCACAACACTTCTCTCTGGCGCGAGTCGTTGCCGAACGATAATGTCCCAACTGCCTCTTTCTGGCCAATGGTACAAGGATGGCTTTGTAGCCATTTGTGGGAACACTACCTTTATTCGGGCGATAAAGAGTTTCTGAAAAATACGGCTTATCCGCTGACGAAAGGAGCTGCAGAGTTCTATGCCGACTGGCTGGTCGATGATGGCGAAGGCCATCTGGTTACTCCTGTCGGTGTCTCTCCCGAAAACTGGTTCGTAACACCTCAGGGGGAAAATACTGCTTTGAGTATGGGCCCGACAATGGATATGGCTATCATACGTGAAACATTTGAACGTACAATTAAAATGTCTGAAATGTTCGGTCTGGATCCTGAATTGCGAACCGAGTTGGAAGGCAAGTTAGCCAAGCTGCTGCCTTACCGCATCGGTAGCCGCGGACAGTTGCAGGAATGGATGTACGATTTCAAGGAAGCTGAACCGCAACACCGCCATTTCTCTCATCTACATCCCTCCCATTTGCATACCGGATTCCTGCTCCAGCCCTTTCAGCTGTTCTTCTGTAGCGATGAAGAAATCATGG
>ERZ832522.1846-NODE-1846-length-27175-cov-7.767404_pt1 | contig 27175 bp, 28 predicted proteins | sample MGYA00519951_ERZ832522 | MGnify/ENA primary metagenome ERZ832522 (study PRJEB31850, sample SAMEA3708728) | human gut metagenome | biome: human gut; feature: human-associated habitat; material: faeces | place: China | collected 2014 ... | reverse complement strand
GGGCAGGTGCGCCCGTAAACCTCAATTTAGGGACAGTCCCTAAATTGAGGTTTTGGTTGACTTGAGCGTTATTCGATCTGCTGCAGGGTGAAGAGCTGTAGGGGCTCGTAGTCGACGCTCTCATTGTCGAGCGCTGCCTGGAATGCCGCGTTGTCTTTCCACCAGAGCTCCTCGAAATTCTCGACGGGCACGATGCGGTAGACGTGGGTCTGCGTACTTCCGTCAGCGAAGGTCGCGGTGATCTCGAGTGTTCCGGACGCGAGTTCCTCGGCGCAGGAACGCTGGACCTCGAGACTCAGCCGGTCACTTAGATCTTCATCGTATATATCTGCATCTGCGAGCTCGTTATATGCCTCGTCTGCCTCTTTGATGGTATCCGTCGCAGGAACGGAAACGCGCAGGTCGAGCTGGTAAAGATCCGGCAGCGTCGCGTTCGGCCCGCCCACGGTGATCGACGAGAGGTACTCGGTTCCCGCGCTCTCGCCGGGCAGCACCTTCCTGCGGTCGCGCATGCCTTCGAGCACCACGTTCTCGTTGGTCGAGCGGTACTCGACTGAGACCACGTCGTTGCCGAGAATGCTGGGGTCGATGGTGTATGCCGTTTCGTAGACATCGTTGTCGCCCTCGCTCCAACCCCCCGAATTCTTGAAGATGTCCGTTGAGGTCACGACGGTGTTCTGACCGCCATCGACCGGGTTGCCGTCGGCGTAGGCTGCAAGGACGAACCCCTGCATGCCCGCTACGGGGGCTGCGGGGGAGCCGCCGCCCGTCAGACGGGGGAGCGCGATGCCGGCACCGAGCACGAGCAGCGCCGTGCATGCGGCGACTGCGGCGATGCGCAGAGCGCGACGGGGCGCGCGTCCGGATGCCGATGCGGTTCGTGCGGACACGGCGGTACGCGCAGACGCGGCGGCGGGGGCGGATGCGCTGCGGGCGCGTTCGCGGTCGACGGCGCGCTTGATTCGTTCGTGCGAGGTGTCGTCGCTGCCGACGCTTTTCATGATGCTGACGTAGTCGTCCATAAGGTTCCGTGTCATGACGGGGCTCCTCTCTAATATGCGGTCTGCTGCATTGCGGGGTCGGTCGGGTCGTTCGAGTCCGCGGCTGTGCTGTGCGCAGAGGCGGGTGCGGACCCTGCTGCTTCAAGCCGTGCGAGTTCAGCGGCCAGCTTCTTGCGCCCGCGATGCAGGCGCGTGCGGGCCGCCGCCTCCGTGCATCCCAAGATGTCCGCAACCTCGGCGATGCCGTATCCCTCGACGTAGAAAAGGTGCAGCGCGCAACGCAGCTTGTCGGGTAGGCGCTCCATGGCCGTCCATACTGGATGGTTGACGACTTCCTCGATGGCCGGGTCCCACGTCTCTCGGTCCGCAACGGCAGCCATGTCCTCGTGCGTCTCGACGCGGCGACGCCAGGCCTGCCGATGCAGGTCGATGCATGAATCGTGGGTCGCGCGCAGCAGCCACGCGCGCAGATGATCATCGTCGTGGAACCTTGTGGCGCTTCGCAGCAGCTTGATGAACACATCCTGGGCGATATCTTGGGCGTCCGTCGCACTGTGCGTCCGTGCGAGCGCGAGTCTCAGGACTGCTCCGCGATGATGCTCGATGGCGTGCTCCATGAAAGCTTCGGATTGGAGCGCCTCGACGGTATGTGGTGGTTTTTGTTTCATGCCTTCCACCTCCTCACCCCATACACGGCGAGAACTATTGAATTGTTACATCCGTGCAACCTCAATTTAGGGACTGTCCCTAAATTGAGGTTTGTGGGTTGATCAGCGTTTATTGATGCGGCCGGCTGCGTTTCTGATCGTCCACTCTCCAATGCCCGTGAGTCTCTGAACGTGTTTGACCGTTAGCCCGCATTCGCACAAGGCCTTGAGCACTTGGTTTCTTGTTTTCTTCGGCAGCTCTTTGACGCCCGTTGCTGTGCATCCGAAGGACTCGAATACTTGCTGGGCGAGCGTAGCCCTCTCGTCTTCGTCGGCATACTTTTTGAAGGCTGGTCGATATCCGGTGACGTTGTCGTTGATGGAGAACATCACAAACGCCTGGGTCCCACCAAGTACCTCGAGAAGCGTGTCGATATCTGCGAATCTCGATACGCCGGATGCATACTCTGAATAGCTGCACCACGGGTAGCGATCAGGCGTGATCCCCATGCCTTTGAGAGGGTTGTTGTGGACGTATTTCACCGCTGCAAGCAACTGCTCGTCATCAATAATGGGAACGCTTCCGTAGCGCCCTTCGAACACGTGGCCTGAGTGTCCGAATGTGTGGTTGAAGTACATTGCATACGTCGAGGCTACGCGTTGGATGGCTGTGCTTATGCGGTCGAGCGGGTCGTCGATGATGAGGTGCACATGATTGTCCATAAGGCACCATGCGATGAGCGTGACGCTGTCGCGTGAAAAAGAGGACCGGGCGGCCTCCATGAATGCCGCCCGGTCCTTATCGGTTTCAAACAGGTTCTGCTTGCCGTTTCCTCTCAGGATCACGTGGTAAAAGCCGGTTTCCGATCGTTTTCGTGAGGTTCTCGGCATGTGGCATCTCCTGTTTCGTTTTTGGCTTGTTTGCACATGCCTCAAATTAGGGAAGTCCTTAATTTGAGGTGGATTTAGATGTCAGAACCTCAATTTAGGGACTGTCCCTAAATTGAGGTGAACGTGTCGCGGTCGGGGGCGAAGGACTGCATGGCCTCGATGGTGCGCGCGAACAGTTCATCGAGCTCCCAGCCGAGCATCTCGGCGCCAGAGCGGATGACATCGCGCGAAACGCCGGCGGCGAAACGCTTGTCCTTGAACTTCTTCTTGAGGGACTTCACGTTGAAGTCCATGACGCTCTTGGAGGGGCGCATCACCACGGCTGCGCCGATGAGACCCGTGAGCTCCTCGGTGGCGAACAGAATCTTCTCCATCATCAGCTCCGGCTTGGGAAGCTCGGCGTTGAAATCGCTCGTGTGCGTCTGGATGGCGCGGATGAGCTCGGCGGATCCACCAGCGGCCTCGATGTCTTTCGCCGCGTAGATGGTGTGGTTCATCGGGTCGTCGTCGTGCTCTTCCCAGTCGAGGTCGTGCAGCAGGCCGACGATGCCCCAGAACTCCTCGTTCTCGGGATCGTACTCGCGTGCGAAGTAGCGCATCGTCTGCTCGACCGTCTCTGCGTGCTCGATGTGGAACGGATCCTTGTTGTGTTCGCTGAGCAGGGCGAATGCTGCCTCGCGGGTCATGCCGGCGTTGAGCTGTGCCATGGTTCCTCCTAGATAACGGCTGCGATTGCAAAAAAGGTGCCCGAGACCCCCGCCTTATGGCGCGCGTGCGCACCGTACCTACGGTCGGGGGTCGGACACCTTGATTCCCCCATCCGGTGAAGGGGGAGGCTTGCTACACCACACTATAGCACGATGGAGTGCGGGCCTTACCGTTGTGCTGCACCTCGATTCCCCGCCTCAATTTGGGGACTGTCCCTAAATTGAGGCGGGGCGTCGATCAGTTGAGCGCCGGGATTTCGCCTGCTTGGATGATGGCTGCCTTGAATCGCTCTTCGACGGCGTCTTCGTCTGCTCCGAGGGCGACGGAGAGCTCTTCGAGCGTGCGGCGGCGCGCCTCCTTGAGCATGCGGGAGTAGTAGCTGCTCGGTTTCTTTCCATGGGCTTCCGCCTCTGCGATGCGGTGACGCATGGTCTTTGCAACGCGCACCGTCTCGGGAGCTCCGAGCTTGAGCTGTTGCTTGAAATGCGTTTCCTCGAGTGCGCTGTTGCGTTCGGTGAATGAATCGACCGTCAGGTCGGCGTAGGAGTCGATGAGGTCTTCGGCGTCCTCGCGCGAGATGATTGCATGGAGGCGGCTCTGCTGGGCAAGGGGATACATGAGATGGGTTTCCGCATGGCCGGATTTGGCGCGGAGCAAAATCATGGGGTGCGCGGCGTCCTCGGTGAATCCGGTGACCGTGCAGACTCCTTGGCCGGGGTGAATAACGTGCTGTCCGATTTCAAACATGCTTCCTCCAAATGAATACGCGATACGCTCAGTAACAACAATAATACCATGTTTATATGGGAAAACCTACAGAGGACTCATTGCAGGACGTGAATAATGATGCATACGGTATTGGAAAAATGCCTGAATGAGCTATTCTCGCAATTTAAATTCCGTATCTTTCTATGCGTTTTCCTGTAGATTTGAATTCGGAAAAAGCGGGCTATCGCATGTTTTCGGGGATTTCACGCCCCTAAGCTGCTGCACTGTGCTAGAGTACAGTGCGTCTGTACGTGAGCCCTGCGAGAAGAACATTTCAGGGCCATAGGATGAGGAGGACCTCTATGCCGGAGAAGATTGAAGAGTTGGTGCGCACTGCCCTCGCCGCCGCTCAGGAGGCTGGCGACCTGCCCGCGTTCGAGCTCGAGGATTGTGGCATGGAGCGACCGGCTGACACTTCTCACGGTGAGTGGACCTCCACTTGCGCGATGAAGTCCGCCAAGCTGGCCCACTGCGCACCCAAGAAGATCGCCGACGCCATCGTGGCCCACATGCCCGAGAGCGCCGAGATCGCCAAGGTCGAGGTCGCCGGCCCCGGCTTCATCAACTTCTACCTGAACGCCGCCGCCAACAACGCCATCCTGGACGTCGCTCGCAAGGAGGGCATGGACTTTGCCAAGTCCAACGTCGGCCAGGGCCTGAAGACCCAGGTCGAGTTCGTTTCCGCCAACCCCGTCGGTCCGATGCACGTCGGCCACGGCCGTTGGGCTGCGCTCGGCGACTCCCTCTGCCGCGTCATGAGCCACGCTGGCTATGACATCCAGCGCGAGTTCTACATCAACGACCACGGTTCTCAGATGGACGTGTTCGGTAACTCCATCTCTTACCGCTACATGCAGCTCATCGAGATCATGGAGAAGGAGGGCCTCGATATCGACGGCGCTCGTGACTTCCTGGCTCAGGACCGTGACAACTTCGTTCAGGATGAGGCCGACGAGCACCTGGATTCCCATCCCTACATGGACGCCTTCACCGAGGGCCTGGGTGGCAACGCCTACGGCGGCACCTACATCATCGACGAGGCCGCTGCCTTCTATAAGAAGGACGGCGACAAGTGGGCCCACGTCACGGACGAGGAGCGCATGCTCTACTTCCGTGAGGAGGGCTACGCCAAGATGGTCGAGAACATGCGTCAGCTGTGCCACGACGTCCGCTGCGACTTTGACAAGTGGTTCTCCGAGCGCACCGTCTACATCAAGGACACCGAGGGCGAGCACGCCGGCACCTCCGCCGTCGACCGCGCCTTTGCCAAGCTCGACGAGATGGGCTATCTCTACAACAAGGACGGCGCCCTGTGGTTCCGTTCCACCGATCTGGGCGACGACAAGGACCGCGTTCTGGTGAAGGCCAATGGTGAGTACACCTACTTCGCCTCCGACGTTGCCTATCACTGGGATAAGTTCCAGCGCGTCGACCATGTCATCGACATCTGGGGCTGTGACCACCACGGTTACATCAACCGCGTGCGCTGCGTTTGCGACGCCCTGGGTTACCCCGGCCAGTTCGAGGTCCTGCTCGGCCAGTTCGTGAATCTGCTCCGCAACGGCAAGCCGATTCGCATGTCCAAGCGCAAGGGTACCATGGTCACCTTCCAGGAGCTCGTTGACGAGGTCGGTGCCGACGCCACTCGTTACACTCTGATCTCCCGCTCTTCCAACCAGGCCATCGATTTCGATATCGAGGCCGTCAAGGAGAAGAGCCAGAACAACCCCGTGTACTACGTCCAGTACGCGCACGCCCGCATCTGCTCCATCCTGCGCAAGGCCGCCGGCGTCACGCCGGAGGAGGCCGCTGAGATGGGCATGGACGCCGTGGCCGCCAAGGCCATCGGCGAGAACGTCGACTACGCGCTGCTGACCGATCCCACCGAGCTCGCGCTCTCCCGCAAGATCTCCGAGCTCGAGGACCTCATCGCCTCCTGCGCCCGCGACCGCGCGCCTTTCCGCCTGACCCACTTCGCCGAGGAGCTGGCCGCCGGCTTCCACAGCTTCTACCAGGCCTGCCAGGTGCTGCCGAGCGAGGGCCGTCCGGTCGACGCCGAGCTGTCCCGCGCACGTCTGGCCGCCTGCGACGCCGTCCGCTCCGTGCTCGAGCTGGTTCTGAGCCTTATCGGTGTTTCCGCGCCCACCACGATGTAAATCGGCGTCTGCGCTGGTTCCCAATCGAATGAAAATGCCCGGATGCCTTTGCGTCCGGGCATTTTTCTATGCCGAACGGTTGCAATGTGGTATATTCAACCCAGCGCGACCTGCGCTTTCATTTTTCTTACCTACATTTTCAAACAAGTGATATATCGGCGCGTATCGACGCCGTGCTTGTACTAACGCGAGAAGAAAGTAGAACCGCGTGTCTGAAGAAGCGAATATCGAGAAGGCTCCGAATAGGGACGATCACGCGCCTGAAGTTGCGCCTATCCCCGTGGTCGACGCTCCCGGTACCCGGGAGACGAGCGCGCCCGTCAAGGCCCGTGCCGCCCAGTCCGAAGTTGCCTCTGAGCCTGTGGTTGTTTCGGCTGCTCAGGAGCCTGAGGCAAAGCCCAAGCGCCGTGCCCGTAAGACGGCGGATTCAGCTGCGGCACCTGCGGCGCCCCGTCGTCGGGCGCGTGCCGTTGCGGAGTCTGAGGATGTAGAGGTGCCGGCTAAGCGCCGTGCCCGCAAGGCCAAGGCCGCTGCCGGGGATGCCGAGGCTCCCGCAGCAACCGCGGAGGTCATGCAGGCCCGCGCTCTCGCACAGATCAGCCAGGCCTCTGTCGTCCGCAGGCAGCGCCGCGCCGCCGAGCGTGCGGCAGAGGTGCTTTCCGCCGCCGAGCCGGCTGTGGATGCGCAGGAAGTCAAGGTGGAGGCACCGTTGGTCGATCCAGCACTGCGTCCACATCGTCGCGGCCGCAAGCCAAAGGCGTACGTTGAGGCCGAGAAGGTCGCCGCTGCCGCCCTGGCGGCTCAGCAGGCTGCCTTGATGGCGGCTCGTGACGAGTCGAAGGCTGATGGGCCTGCGGAGAAGGATTCTCAGAAGTCCGATCGCGAGTCGGGCATTCAGGCTGAGAGGGTCGAGGAGACTTCCGTCGAATCCGCGCAGCCCGCCCCCGCCTCATCTACCGAGGAGGCCTCTGAGAAAGAGGCCGTGGTCAAGAGGGACGCCCGTCCCGGACGCGCCTCCCGCGCGAGAAAAGCGGTGCGTGAAGACGCCCCCAAGTCGGGTGCTGACGAGGATGGTTCCAAGCCCAAAAGCGAGGAGGCGTCCGATAAGGCCGACCAACCTGCGGATAAGGCCGAGACGAAGGCCGAGGAGAAGCCTTCCGGCAGGCAATCCCGTCGCAACCATAAGGATCGCCGCGACGCTGAGCGCGCCGAGGGCCCGTCTTCCAAGGCCGATGCCCGTCGCGAGCGTCGTGAGCGCCAGAAGGAGAACCGCAAGCAGCGCAACAACCGCTTTGCCCCGACCGAACCCTCGCTCACGCGCGAGGAGCTCACGGCCATGAAGGTCGCCGAGCTTCGCGAAAAGGCCCGCTCCCTCGAACTCGACCCGACGGGCGTCAAAAAGGCCGATCTGGTCGAAATGATCTATGCCGCCGCCGCCCGCGCCGAGGGATTCCGCGACATCGAGGGTATTCTCGACATGGATAACCAGGGATTCGGCTACATTCGCGCACACGGCTATATGCCCAGTCGCGACGACGCGTTCGTCCCCGCGCAGATGATCCGAGCCGCAGGGCTTCGCGCCGGCGACTTGGTTGCCGGTACGCTGCGCCCGATGCGCGCCAACGACAAGCTTCCGGGACTCGCCAAGATCCGTTCGGTCAACGGCCTCGAGCCCGAGCAGATCAAGCACCGCCCCAAGTTCGCCGATCTCACGCCGATCTATCCCAACGAGCCGCTCAAGATGGAGCATGGCAAGGATTCCATCACGGGCCGCGCAATCGACATCGTGAGTCCCATCGGCAAGGGCCAGCGTGGCTTGATCGTCTCGCCTCCCAAGGCGGGCAAGACCACGATCTTGAAGAAGATCTGCCAGTCGATCTCGATCAACAACCCCGAGGTGCATCTCATCTGCCTGCTGGTCGATGAGCGCCCCGAGGAGGTCACCGATATGCAGCGCTCCATCAAGGGCGATGTGGTGGCTTCGACCTTCGATATGCCTGCCGACAACCATACGCGCGTCTCAGAGCTCGTGATCGAGCGTGCCAAGCGCATCGTCGAGCTTGGTGGCGACGTTGTGGTGGTGCTCGACTCCATCACCCGTCTCGCCCGTGCGTACAATCTCGCCGCGCCTGCATCGGGTCGCATTCTCTCCGGTGGCGTTGATTCTGCCGCTCTGTATCCGCCCAAGCGCTTCCTGGGCGCCGCGCGCAATATCGAGAACGGCGGTTCACTCACGATTCTGGCCTCTGCGCTCGTGGACACCGGTTCCAAGATGGACGAAGTGATCTTCGAGGAGTTCAAGGGCACTGGCAATATGGAACTCAAGCTCGACCGCGACCTCGCCGATCGCCGCATTTTCCCGGCTATCGATCCGGTCGCCTCGGGTACGCGCAACGAGGACTTGCTGGTCGACGAGCAGATGCGTCCGTTCATGTGGGGCATCCGCCGTATCCTCGCCGGTATGAACAATACGGAGCGCGCTGCGGCGTCCTTCATCAAGGGGCTCAAGGGCACGAACTCCAACCAGGATTTCCTGATTCGCACAGCCAAGAAGGCCGCTGATCATCCCGAGGCGCTGTAGAGATAGCTGACCAACCCATCACAACGAAAATCCTCCTTGCCGTTTGCATGCGGGCAAGGAGGATTTTTTGTTCGATTCGTCGCGCGTTGGGGTGCGGCGCTGCTTTTAGAGGATGCCCAGGGCGCGCTCGACGGCCAATGCCGCCTTGTAGGGGAGGATGCGCGACGCCGCGTAATAGGCCTTCATATCGAGTGAGGGGATGCAGAGATCCTTTCCACGGTTGCTGGCGCGCAGGGCCGACTTGGCGACATCCTCGGCGCGCTCGAATCCGATGGCGCACATGGCGTTCGCAGCTGCCTGATCGCCGGGCTGATCCAGGAATTCGGTGTGCATGAATTTGGGGCACAGAGCGGTGACGTGGATGTCGGCTTCTCCCAGCTCGGCGTTGAGCGAGCGGGACAGGTCGAGGATGAAGCGCTTGGCCGCCGAATAGACGGCGAGCTTGGGCTGCGGGAGGAACGCCGCCACGCTTGCGACGTTGATGACGCGCGAGCCCGCGCGGTAATAGGGGAGTGTGCGGTAGATCAGCTCGACTGGGGCGACCATGAGCAGCTTTGCCATGCTTGCCCCGTCCTCGGGCCTTTGCGCGGCGATCGGCCCAAACGTTCCAAAGCCCGCGTTGTTGATGAGCAGCGCGACCTCGGCGGTCGGGGTCTCGGCGAGGGCCCCATCGATAACATCGAACGAGGCGGGGTCGGTCAGGTCCAGGCAGAAGGGGCGCACGGGCGTGTCGCAGGTGCGGCGTAGGGCTTCGAGCCGATCGGCTCGGCGGGCGACGACCCAAATCTCATCGAGCTTCCCGGCTGCGCCGGCATCCAGCTGCTTGACGAACTCGCGACCGAGGCCCGAACTCGCCCCTGTGACGATGGCGATGCGTGTCATGCTCGCTCCTTTACTCAAACGATCCGTTTGCGGATAAGACGGAATGCCGAGGTACTTGTTCCCTAAAGTTCCCGTTTGCAACAGATGGCCCGATTTGTCGCCGTCGGCGGTTGATACTTGCAAATACCTGGGAGTTCTCTTTATAATGCAACGAAGATCGCGACGGAAAACGCAGATGAAACGCACTACCAACCGTTGTCGGGGTCATTCCCCGCGCGCCACACTTCATCTTTTCCATCCGACTGATTGCGAACCGGTGCATCCGCGCCGGTCATCGTTGTTTAGAGCACGTTTGCGAGGGTGACGAAGGAGCGCGTCATGGCTGTCGAGAGCATGGGGTATCGCAAAGGGGCAATCGCCATCTCAGCGGGGCTGGGCGTGGCGCTGCCGTTGGCCGCATATGCCGCGACTCTGCCGTTCGATGGGGTCAACGAGGCGATTCGCTCCGATATCTTGCCGCTTGTCGCCGGCTCGCTCGCTGGAGTCGGCCTGCTCGCCATATCCGGCCACCTTATGGATGCCCGCGCGGAGCGTCTCGCCGAAGAACAGGTCGAAGCCGCTCGATTCAAGTCCGCGTTTGCCGATGCCCGTTCGGCTGCCTCCACGCATGTCTCGCGCGCCGGTTCTCGCCCGCATGGTCATCGGGGTGGAAGGTCCGCCACTCCAGATGGCGTCCCGGTCATTTCGCGTGCGGTCGATGCGCTCGACGAGGCCGAGGCTTGGGCGGAGATCGACGCCATGTTCAGCGGTGATTCCCCGTTTAGCTGCGACCCCACGCGCTCGAAGGACATGTATCAAATCGCGCTCGAAGAGCTGCACCGCACGGAGCAGGCGGCGGCTCAGGCGGCTGCCCGTTCTGCAACTGCGGCGGCCGATGCACGCGAGGATGTCATCGGTCGCGATGAGGCCATGGCGTCTCTCTATGGGGGTACTGTTACGCGCGCGTCCTATGTCCCCGTGCTTCCCAAGATGCAACCCGCTTCTGCTCCCGTCTCCGCCGCACCCGTTCGCCCCGTTGCCGTAGCGGCGACCATCGAGGACGTTGAGGTCCCCATGGCGGATTACTCGGGCCATGAGGACATGTGGGCCCGCGCTCTCGCCATTCTGGCCGAGGACACGACGCCCAAGGCCCCTCAGGGCGACCAGACGGTCTGCGTTGGCGTGGACCGCATGGTGGCGCTTGCCGAGGGAGGCAATGAAACAAAGATGCACACGCGTGTCAACGCGATGATTGAAGACGAGTTCGACAAGGTCGAGTCTAAGAGCGTCCATGCGGTCGCCCATGAGTACCTCAAGGTCATCGAGGGCGGCACGGCGTCGCTTGATGCTCGCCAGCTGGCGGAGGCGTAGCGCGTGTCCTCGCTTATACGGGACATAAAGGAGAGGGTGAGCATTCCGGGGCTCGTTCTCGTCGTTCTGCTCATCAGTGTGATTTGGGGTAATTCCCTTGTTGCGGGAGAGGGCAGCGGTTCTTTGAGCGCCGGGGTCATGCAGTGGATCCAAGGGCTTTTGCAGTCGCTGGGACTCCCCTTTGCCTGGGTCACGAATTTCCTGATTCGCAAAGCGGCCCACTTTACGGAGTATTTCATCCTTGCCCTGCTTTCGTCTCATGCGTTCGACCCCAAGCGCAGCGCTGGATCGGAGGGCGTTGTCGCCGCGTGCGTTCTTTGCGTGCTGGTCTCGTCGATCGATGAGACGATTCAGCTGTTCGTGCCGGGGCGTTGCGGCCAGGTAACCGATGTCTTGATCGATTGCAGCGGGGCTTTCATCGCCACGTTCATAAGGAGCACGGCGGTGCGATGGTATCGCCGTAGGGAATACGGGCGCAGCGCCTAGGTGGAGCGGGTCCGGGGGTCTTGATTTTGGCGATGTTTTCCCATCGCCAAATTTTTCAAAAATACCCCTTGCAATGTTTTTGATAAGAATGCATAATACTCTTCGCTGTGTGACAGACATGGTGGGTGTAGCTCAGTTGGCTAGAGCGACGGGTTGTGGTCCCGTAGGTCGAGGGTTCGAGTCCCTTTACCCACCCCATTCCCTTTCACACGGTAGATGCAAAGGGGCGATTAGCTCAGCTGGCTAGAGCAGGGGACTCTTAATCCCAAGGTCCAGGGTTCGAATCCCTGATCGCCCACCACATTGCATCGCCTTTAGGGCGGTTAGCTCAGCTGGCAGAGCAGGGGACTCTTAATCCCAAGGTCCAGGGTTCGAACCCCTGACCGCCCACCATTCCTTTTTTCTAATTTCTTATTTTATGTATTCTTACGCCTGGTTATAAATCTCGTGACGATCTTTGACGATATCGCTTTTTTCTAGAATTTGGGCCCTTTAGGGTCTTTTTCTATATCGCGCCTTGTCCTCCATGGGCTCTCACCGGCACTCGCTATTCATTTCCGCATCCGATGTGTCGGGCGCCCCCCGTCTCCGTCGTTCGCTGCTTTCATGTGATAACGTGATTGCCTGATGTAGATGGCCAATCGCGCCTTAGCCCATCAGGTCACAAGACGCAGTTGCCGAATATTTGTACCTTTGCGCGCACGCGCGCTTTCTCGCAAGGGGGCTGCCATGGCTGTAATGGAGATTTGCTGTCAAGATATCGTCGCCGTCCGCGTCGAGTACGACCATGAGCTCCATGTGTTCACACGGGTCATCGACGTTCCGCATCCTAGACACGTTCCGATTGCCGCCCAGTCGGTCGACGGCACGGTGACAAAAGGGCGTCTCACGAAGTGGTGGCAGGATCGGGCGATCCCGGTGACCAGGGACGGATATGAGCAGCTGAGGGGGGACCTGTTCGGAACCGACAGGATGAGGCTCCTGGACGACTCCTATGGGCTGTCGCTCAGCGATCAGTTCTGGATGCGGCCGGATGATTCGGACGTCTCATGGCGGGATGTTAACTTCTTCGACAACGATTTCGACGGAAGCCTCGGTCTGCTGACGCTCGGCTCGCTTGGGTCTTTCGTCAATCGGCCCACCGGCGGCTCCTTCTTCGGCCCCAATTCCTCCCTAGGCGGTAACCTGAGAAAGGCATGGGAGCGACGTGAGGACGGTTCGACCGTCCTTGTCAAATCTGGATCCGTTCCATACCGTCAGGAACCTGTGAACGAGCTTATCGCGACCATGCTCTACCAACGGCTGCTCGACCCCGAGGATTATGTTTCCTATGAGCTTGAGTATCGAGACGGCAAGGCCTACTCCGTCTGCGAGGATATGGTGGACAGGAGCGAATGCTTCATTCCGGCATGGGACATCATCAATGCATATAAGATGCCGGGAAGCATCTCCCCGTGGATGCACGTCAAAAACTGCTATGACCGTCTTGGGGTCGACGGTGCCGAAAGGCAGCTCTCGAAGATGTTGGTTTGCGACTACATAATCGCGAACTCTGATAGACATTGGGGCAACTTCGGCATCATCTTCGATGCCGAGACGATGGAGGCCAAGAGGGTCGCTCCCATTTTCGACAGTGGCACCTCCCTTTGGTGCTGGTCGCCCATCTTGGAGAGCGACCTTGATTTCTGGTACAGGCCCTTGCCGATGATCAGGGAGAGGGCGGGAAGGATTTACCCTGAGGATCAGCTTGATCTCGTGAGGGACTTCACTTGGTTCGATCCGTCGATGCTTGATGGCTTTGCCGGGTGCGCGGCCGATGTGCTCGAGGAGTGCGCCGGCCTCTCTGATGAGCGGATCTCCGCGATTGTCAGGCGCGTCGAGAAGAACGTCAAGGCCGTCATCTCACGTTCTCAGCGACAGTCGATGCCGAAGGCCGTTGGCAAGCGGAAGGCGTATCGCCACTGAAGGGCGCGGCGGGCATCGGGTCGGAAGGGGATTGCGTTGTGCTAAGATTACCCACAGCAAGCGAGGCTCACCCTCTTTATTAGCAGAGCAACTTGAGGTGAGTGGGACAAAGGTCTCGCACTCAGGCTCCGGGTCGTCTGGCAGGGCGGCCCGGAGTCATTTTGTGCGGGCCGACTAGGACTTGGCCACGATCACCAGGACGGTGACGAGAGCCAGGAGCAGAATCGCCTCTGACACAACGACCACCCCCTTCCCTTATGGATGAGGGCGATGGCCACACCTCGCGTGCTGCGCGGTCCAGCATAGCATGGGCGCGGGCATCAACCCCAGTCTATGTCCGTCTTCCGCGTTCCCGAGGCCGCCTGCGGGTCGGTGAGCAGCGCGTTGATCTTCTCGACCGCCTCGACATGGTCGTCCAAGCCTATGCCGAGGTAGTTGTTGTAATCGGTGACATAGGTCGTGTGCCCGTGCAGCTTCGATGTGACGCCGTCGGCGATCCCCGCCCTCGCGGAGAACGTTTCGGACATGCTGCGCAGGCTCGACGGGGGAATGTAGCGCAACCCGGCGCGATCGAGTTCTCTTTTCCAGCGTTGATTCAGGTAGCTATGGCTGCAGGGCATGATTCGGCGCCCGCGCCACAGCCTAAGCGATTCCCTGCGCGCCTCCTCGGAGGTGCCGCTGAAGGTAGTCTCGGTGTATCTCTTGATCGGCTCGTCGTCGTATCCGCTGAGGAGCCTGACAATATACATATTGTCGGCCACCTTCTCGATCTGCGGCCACCTCGCCTTAGTCTGCCCTTTCTCATACAGGTGGGCGATCTGCGCGTCGACCTCCTTTCTCGTTCCCTTCATAAGCCTGGTCTCATATCTCGGATGGCGCGTTCTCGTGTAGCCGTCGAAGAGACGTATGGTCCATACGCCCGGCAACTCCTCCTCCAGCAGGGGCTTGGTCTGATCGATGAGCTCGAGAAGACGCTTTTGCATCAGCGGGGCGACCGTAGCGGTCCTGGCCGACTCCGGCGTCTTGGTCTTCTTCATTCCGTCGACATCCGTGTAGGCCGAGTCAATTTCGAATGCCAGAAGCCTCTTGACTTCGCTGCCGGTCGACTCCGTCTCGAGCGCGATGACCTTCTCGGGGGTTATGGCCAGGGCCTCCTCGACGCGCAGGCCGCATGAGGCAACGTGCATGTACAGCTCGACGAGTTCGGAGCCGTGGAGCTTGTCCAGGGCATCGCGAAACTCGCCGACGCTCCACGGGGCCGGTTTGCTGCGTGGCGCCTTTTTGTAGTTGATCTCGGATTTCCTGAGGTCGAACTTTCGGGGGAGGTACCTATCCTCATATGCCTTATTCAGGATGGCTCGGTAGTACCTATGGGTGTTTCTCGCCGCCGATGACTCCTTGATGAGGATCCTGACCTCCTCCTCGGTGAGGGAGTCCAGGGATCTCGATCCGTGCCTCGGGGCTATGTGCTTCTCGAAGTTGGCATCGACGTTGCGGATATGCTCTCGAGTGCAGCCCGAATCCTCCATCCATGGCCGATACATGCCGTAATAGTATTCCTCGAGTGTGACTTGGGGCATGCAGTCTGGATCGACGGACGAATCAAGCTCCTTCGCGAGTTCTGCCGCCAGAATCCTGGCGTCTCTTTCTGTGCCGCGAATCGTGCGGGTTATCGATCTGCGGCCGCCCGCTCGTTTCTCGGCCTTGACCCGCCACACGCAGGTTCCGTCCGGTTCTGTGGAAACCAGGCGGACAGATCCCAACTTGCCCTTCGGCATGGTATACTCCCTCCTGTATCCAAGAATTTCTCTTCTCTTCGATACGTTGCCCCGCGCCTCCCTGTTTTCGGCGCGGGGCTATTTCTTTTTAGCCAGCTGATCCAGCGGCACGAAGTTCAGTATGTTCTCGCCCCTCGTAGGCCTCCAAGCCTTCCGCGCTGGAGTACCTTCCCGAGCTGACTAGATCTTGGGAGTAGTCGAGCACCCGTCTTTGGCCCTTGCAGTTCAGTCGGCTGCAGGTCTCTATGATGTCTGTCGTGACTTGCGATTGGTGAACTGATCGGCCGGCGAGAGTGTCGAGGCTCACTCCGAGAGCATTGGCAATCAGGATGGCGTAGGGCCACGAAGGCTGACCATCCCTTAGGTAGCGAGAGACGGTTGCTTTCGGTATCCCCGTCTTTCTCACAAGGTCTGCTGGCGTCATGTCGCGTTCTCCGAGCAGTGCGTTTAGCTTATCTCCAAATCGCATCTCTCCTCCTTCTCGGCCGATAGTATCAAAATTGAAACTAACTCCCTACGAAAGTGGCAGCATTGTTCCATCGGTGATACACTGCAATTAACAAGTTCCATATACGGAACCTTTTAAGGAAGAGGTATCACATATGACAAGTGCTCCTGCCCGCATTACCTCGGAAGAGATCGCATCTCTCGCTTCCGCGACTGAGGAGATCAACAAGTTGACCGGTGAGCAGATTGATCAGATCAGGTGCTCGATGCGTATCACGAAGAAGGAGATGGGTGAGTTCCTGGGCCTTTCCTACGGTGGTCTCTGTTCCAAGCTTGCCGGTCGGCGTAGTTTTCAGTTTGGCGAGATGGTTAGGCTGGCTAACTGGTGGAATATTTCGCTTGATGACCTCGCGGCGTCTGCCAGCTCTCCCAGAGTCGATGAGTGACGGCGATCAAGATGACTGATCAGACGATTGAGACCTCTTGGAGCACCAGCAAGTGGTTGAGCAAGACGGCTGCGGCGAAGTACATCCATCGCAGCCCAGCTGCCCTCCAACAGCTTTTAGATTCAGGTGCGATACCCGCCTCGCAAGCACCTTTTGAGCGCGGCGGCGCACCAGTCGTGTACATCTCCATCGACGACCTCGATAACTATATGCGATCCACGCCTTATAAGCCGGCTGTGCCCGCTTCCGTGGTTTCCGCCTCGGGCGGACGGATGGGCGAACCCCAGACGAGGACGCGGATTGAGATTCCACCTTACCGGGCAATTGCCCGGAACAAGAGGGCGAGGGCCTCATGACGACCTCGAGCCTCATCCGTGTGCCGCTAGCTCAGCTGGATAGAGCAGCCGCCTCCTAAGCGGCAGGTCACCCGTTCGAATCGGGTGCGGCACACGGGTGGGGTTCGGGGTCGTCCCCGTATCACCCTTTGGAGAAGAGAGGAGTTCCCTTGGATTGGGATTCAGTATGGGAGCCGGTGCGGTTCGCACCGCCCGATTCGCCTGACGGTGGCCTGATCGTCTACAACTGGATGACCGAGATCGGCATGAGCCCGACGACACGCAACATATACGCGTTGATTTATCAGTACTCCGCTGATGGCGCAGGGTACTACACCGGCGGTGCTGCTTACGCGGCCAGGAGGTGCGGGGTGAGCGAGAAGACCGCATGGCGCGCCATCAGGGATCTGCTGAGCGCTGGCCTCGTCAGGGAGACCGTGCCTCATGTGCGCGGGGACAGCCGCAGCTGTGCATCCTTGCAAGCCGTGATCGGCAGGGTTGGAGAATTTAGGTCCAAATGGCTTGACCACAGCCCTGAACCGGCCCTACCCACACCCTTCCCAGTGGGAGCTCCAATGGACAAGATGTCCGTTGGAGCCCCTACACCAATGGACAAGATGTCCGTTGGAGCCCCTACACCAATGGACAAAATGTCCGTTGGAGCCCAGCCGCCAATGGACAAAATGTCCGTTGGAGCCCCGGCACCAATGGACAAAATGTCTATTGGAGTCCAGCCGCCAATGGACAAAATGTCCGTTGAAGAAACCGAAGAAAGCGCAGGTGGATGCGCTTCACTGGACAAAATGTCCAGTGACCAATGGACAGAATGTCCGTTGGAGGCCCATAAGGATAATAAGGATATAGATATATATCCTATTCTTCCTGCCTATCCCTCCATCCCAGAGGTTGACTTGCCAGTGGCAGGCCCAGGCGAGGACCTGATGCTCGCTGAGGCGCGACTTGCGGCCAGCGCAGTGAACCGCAGGAGCCTCGGAGAGATTCATGAGCCGCTGTCGGCCCTGATAGCCCTTGGTTTCACCGCCGAAGAGGTGCAAGCCGCATGGGATAGGCGCCAGGACGATGCCAGGCAGACGGTGTCTGGCGATCGGTTCATGCCGAACCTCTCGAAGTGGCTCGCGGATCGGTCGCCCCAGGGCGCCTGGTCGATGCTGTACGCCGCCAGGGCCTCGGCCCCCGCCGGTGACAGTGCGCTTGCTACGGATGCACCCGAGCTCGAGCTCTGCGTATTCGCAAGCCCCACTGGCGATGTCTGGGGCTGCAGGCCGGTCGACGGGGGGAGCGGCCGCATCCTCCTCGACGAGTCTGGAAGCGTGATCGTCCGCGGCAGGCCCGGCTCGAAGGAGATCGCACTTCGCGCCCTTGCCGAGCTTTCAGAGAAAATCGCTTAAGGGGGATGTGGGATGGAGCAGCAGAATCCGGTGGCGGGTACCGATGAGATTCAGAGGGTTGAGACGGCCCTTAACGCGCTATCGGCAAAGAAGGCCGCGAATGACGCGATGCGCAAGGCCTCGCACGACTTGCCGTCAAGCGCCGCCTACAGCGTCGTCTCGCGGCTTGATAGGGACGAGGCAAGACTCGCACCGATCATCGTTTCCCTCATGGCCGTCGACGATCGTCTTGGGCTGTTTTTCCGGTACCGCTACATCGAAGGCAAGAGCATGAAGAAGGTCTGCCAGTACTTCACGATCGGCCGCAGCACGGGAGGGCGCTGGAAGGCCCGGCTCATGGAGGAGATCGCCGCTCGGCCGGATCTTATCCGAGCGATCGAAGAATGGGCGGCCGACAAGGTGTCGCTGGCCCCGGCCGGCAGGCACAAGCCGACCGGCGCGTGATTCGGTCGACGTAAAACGTCAGCAAACGCGGCCATGCCGCAGGAAGGAGCAGTTATGAACACCGAGATGACATCCAGCAACAACGGCCTGATCTGCCTTGCGATCGACGCCACGGGCCCTCGGCCCGATGACGAGATCCTCTCCGCGTCGATCGTGGACGCCGGCGGGCGAGTCATCTACCAGAGCATGGCCCGCCCGATGCATCTTGACGACTGGGATTCCGGGGAGTCCGCAATCACCCCGGCCGACGTCGCCGATGCCCCGTTCATCGGCGACTGCCTGCCCGACATACAGCGGGTGGTCGACAGTGCCGATGAGGTCGTGTGCTATGACGCGGGCCCGACTCTCAGGCTTCTTCGGGCTGCCGGCGTCGAAGTGCCGCAAAGGAAAGTCGTGGACGTCTCCGACTGCTTCGCCCGCACCGTGGCGTCGATGGAGGGATCGGGGCGCGTACAGCGACTCTCCCTCACGGAGGCGGTCTCCATGGTGCTCGGGGGCGAGGGCGTCTCCGTTTGGGGATCCGAGGCAGCTTCCCTCGCGACCCTCGCGGTCTTGAAGTGGTCCGACGCCGTCGCGCTCGAGCTCTCCCAGCAGTCCTTCCTCAGGCGTTGGACCGTCGATCCCGTTCTGATCAGGGAGGCCCGTGCCACGGCTACCGCCTTCTCCCAAACCCGCGGTCTGTGCTAGCTGAACCCGCTGTGCGTCGCTGGGCCTTTTTGTCTGTGCGGACTGATAACATCACGATGTCCGACCCTCCTATGGAATGGTCAGACGAGATGCCCCAAATGGGCGATCGTTCTATTGGGAGACTCAGGTGAATAGGAAATCCAACGACATCGACGCTTTGAATAGCGCTTCGACTTGGCGCTGGGTGTCGCGCCTAGGCGATCTGATTATGCTCAATGTGCCCGAGGGTTCGATTGCGGGTGACGCGATGAGATGAAGTGGAGAGTAGTAATGGATTGGCTTTTGGATTTGCTCTTTTATGTCGCCTTTCCGGCCTCGGTGGGTCTCATGTTACTCCTGATGGGTGTGATGGGCGCGTTCTTGAGCTTTCCGGACAAATACACGCGCATAACGGTGCCGTGTGCCGAGTGGCTGCCTCTTGCGTTGGTGGTTTTCCCTCTCAGTCTGGTGATGATCCCTTGCGGGGCCACGTTCATCGGTGAGTCTTTGAGCGCAGCTTCGACCCCATACTCCGACGAGGTGCGCGAGACGGTCGAATGGTCCCGCCCGCTCGCGTCGTTCGACCAGGCGCCCGGATTGGACGCTAGCGTGACCGGCCACGTGACGTCCCTGCTGCTCACCAAGAGGGTCGACCTCGAGGTCGACGGCCGCACGACATCCGAATACGTCGTCATGGAGAGGCGCGGCGACGGCGACGGCCTGACGCAAGCGTCTTATCCCGCCGACGAGACGGTCGTTTACGAGGATGCCGAGCCGGGTGAGTCACGCGTCGAGTTGGTGACGATTAGAAGCGGGTTCAAGACCGTGAGGCATTTTGGGGGCGACACCGAGATGGTGAGGGATTTCGCCAGGGAATACCGCATCCACGTGCCGGAGGGGGCGATCGATGCGGGTCGCCTCGCCGACAGCCAAGAGGAGGTACGATGATCGATTTGCCGAGCTCTATTGCGGCGTCTGGTGACGATAGCCGCATGGGGGAGATGCCCGACGTTGGCGCGGGCGCCCCTGGGGGCCGTCCTGTCGAACGAAAGCCCGAGTTTCAACCTTCGTCGAGCAGGCGCTCTTCGCCTTCCTCATAGGCTTCATTTTCCCGACCCGTCCCCCGAGAATCTCTCCGAGGTCTACGCCGCCCTCTAAGCGCCGCCCTCGACCTCCGGACTGAAGAGATGAAGACGCCTGAAAGGATGGCGATGACATGGCGTATCTGCTTTCGGTGATTACCTCGGCGACTGTTCTGTTCGCTTTCAGCCCTGCCGGGATGTTCGCGATCTACGGCCCGGTACTTCTCCTCATCGACCTGCTCTCCCTGATCTTGAAGGTCGTGAAGGTCGTCCGCCGCGGATTCGCAAGGGGGCGTCCCGTCGATTGGCTCGACTCCAAGATGAGGTTGGCGATCGAGGGGTTGGGGTCCGAGCTCGGCGATGAGTGGTGCGCGGCGCTCGTGTGGCTGCACAGGGCCCGCGTCCTATGGGGATGCCCGGCTCACGCCGCGGTCTGCCTCCTGGGCCTCGCCCTCTTGGGAACGTGCCTTCTGCCCCTACTGCACGGCGTCCCAGGGGGCGCCGTTCTCGCGCGCGCTATCGCGTGCGGAGGTGCCTTCACCGCAGTCAACGTCGCATATCTCGTCGCGATCGAGGCTTGCCGTTGGCGGATGCACGTCCATGTGAAGCGCGCTCGCGCCGCCTAGCTCGGACGAGTGAGACCCCCGACCTGAGAGGAAGATAATGCACCGCATGCCGTTTAAGCTGCGCGGCCTGTCCAAGACCCTGCTCCTGTTTTCCTTGTTCTCCGCCCTCGTTGGATGCGGCGGGGTGGGGGCCACGGTCAGCGGTTCCGCGCCTACCCCGGTCTCCGGACACGAGGTCGTCGAGGCCGTCGCAGAATCCGCGCCTTCCGAAGCTGCGGGCGCGCGCGGCATCTCCGACATCCCCGAGTACTCAGGTTCGCCGTACGTCGAGGTCTCGGGCAACGTCCCCTCCTTCACCGATGCCGATCTCTCCTCGCCCGCGGAGACCTATGCCCCGCTCGATTCCCTCGGCCGTTGCGGCAGCGCCATGGCGATCGTCTCGCCGGACACGATGCCCACCGAGGAGCGGGGGAGCATCGGCATGGTCAAGCCGTCCGGATGGCACACGGCCCGATACGACGACCTCATCGCAGACCGCTACCTCTACAACCGCTGCCACCTCATCGGGCACCAGCTCACCGCCGAGAACGCGAACGAGCGCAACCTCATCACGGGGACCCGTTACCTGAACGTCGAGGGCATGCTGCCCCTCGAGAACGCGGTCGCCGACTACGTCGAGGCGACCGGCAACCGCGTGCTCTACCGCGTCACCCCCGTCTTCGTCGGCGACGAGCTCGTGGCCCGCGGCGTCCAGATGGAGGCCCGGTCGGTCGAGGATGGGGGCGTGGGCGTCTCCTTCAAGGTGTTCTGCCACAACGTCCAGCCGGGCATCGAGATCGACTATCGGACGGGCGAGAGCCGACGCTCGCAAGACGCCGCCGCGACGGGCGGGTCGTCCTCCATCCAACCTTCGGCCGACCAGGTCACGTACGTCCTCAACGTCAACTCCGACAAGTTCCATCTTCCCGACTGCCCGTCAGTGGGGAAGATGGCCGATCGCAACAAGAGCGACATGCTCTCCACCTATGAAGAGATGATAGACAATGGCCATTTGCCCTGCGGCAACTGCCTGCCCCGATGATTGGAGTCGTTTATGAACGAGAGAGAAGCCGACCGGAGGCGGATTGATGAGCGGATTGTTGAGTGCTGCACAAGGCTCGACCGCGTGGGCGGCGATGTGACGTCGCCGCGCATCTCGATGCTTGAGGTCGTCCTCCTGGCTTGCTGCGCCCTTCACGCCATCATGCTCCTCCTCGCCATCGACGGCGAAAGCTTGGGCTGGACGGTCTTCTGGTTGTTGGTGCTGTGCCTCGACATCTACTCGCTTGGTGAGAGCCGGCTTTAGGCTTGGCCCGAGGACTGGCTTGCCGGCGTGATGCGCGCGCTCGGCATGGGGACGGTTGTCCGCAGAAGACGGATGTTGTGTCAATATCGAAAAAAGGAGTCATATGAATCCGCTCATGCACTCATCTATAGAGTGGTTCCATCAGCTTAACTATTGCTTCATCGCGATCGGGGTCGTTCTCGTCGCGACGATGCTGTTCTGTGTTTGGGGCACCTTCCACAATATCTCTCAGGGGCATCGATCCAAGAGATGGCGGCTCAAAGTGGCTCTCATGGCGCTTGGCGCGGTTGCCGGGCTGTCAATCACGATGCTCGGCATCAAGGGGGAATGGGATCTCCAATCGACCACGTACGACGAGGAGGCGGTCGAGGAGGAGGTCGTGTGGTCGAGGCGAATCATCGCGTTCGAGCGCGACGTCGACTCGCTGACCACCGGAGTGGCCGACGCGACGGTAACCAATTTCCTCTTCTACAAGAGGGCCTTCGTCAGCCATCGGAAGATGGCTTCGTACGTGGTCATGGAGGACAGGAGCGGGAACGGCGGCCTGGTGGAGGCGTCCTACCCGACGACTGGCACGCTCGTCTTCGAGGACGCCTCCGCTGAAGACGCGCGGGTGGAGGAGGTCGAGATCAGGAAGGTTCGGGTGAAGGGTCATTGGCTCGGGAACGACTTCGAGTACTTCAACGTCATCAAGGATGAGCGCCGCATCCACGTTCCGGAGGGGGCGCTCGACATGGCGCGCATCGCCGATGCGGATGAGGGCGAGGAGGGCGAGGCGGAATAGCTCGAGGACCGGCTCGCCGGTGATTAACACCAGGTGCACGGGCGTCACCGCGCATCTGGATGCTTGGGATCGTCCTCCTGGCTTGCTGCGCCCTTCACGCCATCATGCTCCTCCTCGCCATCGACGGCGAAAGCTTGGGCTGGACGGTCTTCTGGTTGTTGGCGCTGTGCCTCGACATCTATTCGCTGGGAGAGAGTTGGCATTGAGGTCTCTTGATGCGGATTTAGGTCAAATGCGCGGATGGCTGTCCTTGAGGCTCTGATTGTCCGCCCCCTCGGATTTCGACGAAGCCGAGACGAGGATCCATATCGTCCCGGGACCGTTCTAGATGTGGGTTGAGGAAAGGCCCATGCCGCGGCTCCTTCGCGAGGCGCATCAGTGGGATTTGCAGGATGCGCGTTGCGCGCTAACGGAGTGTGGTAGCCGCTGGGCGGTTCTGTCCGGACGGGATGCTATCTTCCTAATGAGACCCATATGAAGTGGCATCCACGGAGAGGGCTCTGATTTCGGCGTGGTCGGTGGTTTGAATTAAGGAGCAAAGCAATGTTCACTTCCCTCAAAGACTTCATCGACGCGAGGTCCTTCGCCGGACAGCTCTTATTCGCGATTCTCTGCGTCTTGTTCCTAATCGCCTTCTGGGCCGTCGGCTCGCTGATATTCACGCTCTTCGCGACGCTGACGGGGGTCATGTGCCTCGCCGAGGCGCTGGCGACTTGCACGGAGGCTGGTTTGAGCGCGCTGCGCGTCTCCGGCGAGACCTATATCGCGTGCCGGCTCTTCGCCTGGCTTTTCTTTGAGGAACGGAAGGGGAGTGGCAGTCATGTCGATGGCCATGGCCATGAGGTAGAGGAGATGAAGCATGAGAGAGAACTCTGAGACGGAGAACGGCGAGATGTGCGATGCGAATGGGATGTCATGGCTCTGCAGGGAGCGCGACTGGCTCGGTCTCTATGGCATACCGTTTGGCATAGCATGCATCATCCTCATCTCTTTGGGTGCGTTTTTCACTGATCAAGCTGATATGCGCTCGTCTGGGACGGTCGAGGATGTGGTCGACATCTGCGACATCTACGGAAGAGAGCGCTCATATTCCATCGTCACCATCAACGGCGAGGAGTACCGGTATTACGGTGCCGTTCCGCCGAAGGAGGTAGACGAGATCATGTTCACCGAAGTGCTCACCGAGGAGGGTGAAGTGATGAGCAAATGGCGCCTCGCAGACTGAGCGACCCGATATGTTTGACAGGCTGGGGTCACTCCTTTCGGGCGTCCGCAGCATCGAGTGGCCGCTCTATGACCGCGAACGGTAGAGGACGGTCGTGGATTTGTCCGCACGAGGTGGTATGTATCGGGTAGGGCGTTTATGTACGGAGGTCTCCATGTGCGAGGCGATTGAGCTCAGGCTGGTAATCGATGGACCTGTCCTGAAGGGAGTGCGCCGATGGGCGCAGCTTGAGAATTTCGATGGCCACCGGCCCGACGACTACGAGCCCACCACGGAGGAGCTTTCGCTTGCCGCGCGTGAGATGCTGGCCGAGTGCGCGGGGCGACTGGGTTGCGAGGTGTGCGGCGCCCCTGGCCCCGGCGACCACCCGAGAGCAGGCCTCAGCGGCAATCCCTTCGGCATGTCGGAGGGACGGGACTCGCTCTTCGCCTTGGAGCTCGATTGCGACGACGGGGATCTGGGAGGCTATCTCGGCGCGTGGGCCAAGGATGAGGCTGGATGGTCGTGCGTCGCAGGCGCCATCGTTGATTACTGCCCGAATTGCGGCAGAAGACTCAAACACGCGTGACGACCGAAGGCATTGGCTGGCTATAGCGGTGGACGGATTGGGCGGGGAGTGGTGAATCTTGCAGCTTAGGGATTATCAGAGCGAGTGCATCGACCTCATCGATTCGCTCGACGGGGGTGATCACCTCGTGCAGATGGCGACCGGCTTGGGAAAGACCGTCACATTCGCCAACATCCCCCGGAAGGGACGGGTGCTGCTGCTCTCGCATCGCGACGAGCTCGTTCACCAGCCGATCAAGTACTACGACTGTCCGGTGGGCGTCGAGAAGGCGGGGGAGAGGAGTGAGGGCGAAGAGGTCGTCTCCGCCTCCGTCCAGACGCTCTCGCGCGGCGACAGGCTCGAGAGGACATTCAGGCCCGGTGAGTTCGACATGATCATCACTGACGAGGCGCATCACGCCCTGGCCCCGTCCTACGGCAAGATCTACGCCTACCTGAAGCCCAGGCTCCATGTCGGGTTCACCGCGACCCCGAAGAGGGGCGATGATCGCGGCCTGGACGGTGTGTTTGAGGACATCATCTTCGAGCGCGACCTCAAATGGGGTATCGAGAACGGCTATCTGACCGACATCGACTGCCGCCGTGTCGAGGTCGGGTGGTCCACGGCATCCCTCAAGACCCGCTACGGCGACTTCACGCAAGCCGATCTCGCCCGCATGGTGGATCAGCCGTCGACGAACGAGCAGATCGCCGCCGCGTACCGTGAGTTCGCGATAGGACAGACCATAATCTTCACCTCCTCCGTGGCCCATGCCCATGCTTTGGCCGACCTCATCCCCGGCGCCCGCGTGGTGGACGGCAAGACGCCCGCCGACGAGAGGCGGGCCATCGTCGAGGACTTCACAGCACGCAAGTTCCCCTGCATCGTCAACTGCGGGGTGTTCACCGAGGGTACCGACATGCCGCTCATCGAGACGGTGCTTCTCGCGAGGCCGACCAAGTCCCCTGCGCTATACACCCAGATGGTGGGGCGCGGACTGCGTCCCTACAAGTTTCCCGACGGCAGGGAGAAGCCCTTCCTTCGCCTCATCGACTGCAAGGGCGTTACGGACGCCCACAGCCTGTGCACCGCACCGACCCTATTCGGCCTCAACGAGAGTGACTTCCCGGAGTCGTCGCATCGCCTGGTGGACGGGTTGATCACCGAGCTCGAGGACCGCGTGTTGGAGGCGGATGACACGCCGGCCGGCTGGGTCCTTCGCGCGCGTCGCGTGGACGTCCTGGAGGGGGAGATCGCCTGGGTGCCGCTGACGGACGGGTCCAGGCGCGTCAAGGGTAGGGAATGGTCCGTCGCGATGGCCCCAGCCGATCTCCTTGGCCACGTGAAGGTGCGCTTCACCAACCGTGGCGATTCCAGCGAGGTCTCCTACGGGGACGAGGCGGCCGCCGAGCGCGCGGCGCTCGAGTGGCTCTCGGCCGGCAGGCCCATGATGGACGAGGCCTGGCTCTGGTCGACCAAGGCGGTCGGGGAGTGGGCGGCGCTCCCCGCCACGGGCAGGCAGCTCGCCTACATCGGCAGGCTCCTCGGTGATCGCGACATGCCCGAGGGGGAGCTGTCTCGCAGGGACGCACAGATCCTTATAGACACCTTGAGGGAGAGGGAGGCGGCGGAGCTCGCGGAGAGGAACGGGCGATGCCCGCTGTGCGGGATGCCCATGAGGGTGTCCAGTTCGGGAAAGTCCCTCGTCTGCACCTCGAACAGATGGTCCAGGTCCGGTTGGGACATGAAGTTGAGGGCGGGATGCGGGTTTATGGTCCCCGTGAGCCTCGATGGGGTAGATGTGACGGGCGCCGATCTCGCCGACTTGGCGGGGGATGCCGGCCGCATTGAGAGGCCGAGCGGGACGTGGGAGCTCGAGAGCAGGCCCGACGGCACCGTCGGCGTGCGCCCGACGCGAGAAGGAGCAGAGTCATGAGAGTCGCTCGCGTCTACATCTCCACCTAATACGATAGCGGCTGACGACGAATAGCTGCAATTGATACGTGTTATAATAGGATTGAAAGCAAATGTAATCGTTGGGAGGTAGCATGGCGACTATGACCACTCCGCTTGGCAACCGCGTAGATGTCGAGCTGAAGCGAGAGTTCGACAGAACGGCCGATGAGATAGGAATCACCTCGACCGCTGCGCTCACGGTTTTTATGAAACGTTTTGTGAGCGAAGGTGGTTTCCCTTTCGCCGTTCGCAAGCCCGTTCCGAGCGAGGCGGAATTTGCCGCCGAGATGGAGATGCGCTATCGCCGGATGCTCTCGGGCGAAGAGTCCGAGCACGGTCTCGTGGAGGCGTAATCCATGCCCTACTTTTGGAGTGACTCCGCTTGGGGTGATTATCAGTATTGGCTCAGTCAGGACAAGAAGACGTTGAGGCGGGTGAACGCCCTGCTTAAGGAGATATCTCGGGTAGGTGAAAAGCCATTTGGCAAGGCTGAGATACTTAAAGGGACTGAAGGACTGAGGAGCGTCCGGATAGACCAGAAGAACCGCTTGGTCTACAAGGTCGACGGCGATGTCGTGCGTGTGGTGTCTGTCAGGGGCCACTATTCGGATAAATGATGTCCGATCTCTCGATGTGGAAAAGGGCCCGCTTGCGGTCAGGACTTGTTTAAGGACCTCGGGGTTTCGAAAGAAAGTCGAATGCCCAACACC
>ERZ832522.1842-NODE-1842-length-27213-cov-3.726563_pt1 | contig 27213 bp, 21 predicted proteins | sample MGYA00519951_ERZ832522 | MGnify/ENA primary metagenome ERZ832522 (study PRJEB31850, sample SAMEA3708728) | human gut metagenome | biome: human gut; feature: human-associated habitat; material: faeces | place: China | collected 2014 ... | reverse complement strand
TGATCGGATGTGGGGTTACAGCTGTCAATAGGGCTGCGGATGTTGCTGGGACATGCGCTATGTTCTGTATTGCGGTAGATGGTATTAAACCAGAATTGAGCAGACCAGGAACGGACTTAATCTTTAACAGTGGTACGCTGGAAAATACGTATTTTTACTGGGGATTTATCCGCACAGGTGGCTTGGCATTGCGTTGGTTCCGGGATAACATTTGCGGAAAAGAAGGGGAGGGCACCTATTTCGACGTATTGACAGAGCAAGCAAAACAAGTGCCGCCAGGAGCCAATGGAGTCCTGTTTTTGCCATATTTGACTGGTGGCTTTGGAGAAATTTCTGCTGCCAGCGGTTGCTTTCTGAATATGACTATGGATACAGATCAGGCTGTTTTGTGGCGTGCGGTCTTGGAAGCCATTGCTTATGATTATATCGGTGTCACAGATGTATATCGTTCCGCTGGTGTGGAGCTGAAGCACATCGTTGTAACAGAAGGTGGAAGCCGTTCGGATTTATGGAACCAGATTAAAGCGGATATGCTGAATTGCCGTGTGACAACATTGAAAACAGCGCAGGGAGCTGTCATGACCAATGCGGCAACGGCAGCTTATGCCATAGGGGATATTCCAGATTTACAGGCAGCATTTGAAACGAATCTGAAGGAAGATAAATCCTTTGTACCAGATCCAAAACGCACTGCTTATTATCGCAAGATTTATGAAAGAAAAACAAAATTGGTGCGGGAAGAAATGCGCGCAGCTTTTGTAGCATTGGAAGAAATTCGACAGGTAGAAAAGTAAATAACGAAAGATATTTTCAAAAGATGGTGGAATCGGTGTATTCGCCATCTTTTTATTTTGGGAAAATACGTTTTTTTCGTTACATACAGAAATCCAATTTTTGATAAAAGGGAAAGTACTATTATGCAGAAAAAATGAAAAGAACGGTTTTTCATACATGGATACTTTAAATTCTGTTTTTGGCAAAATGTAAAAAAATACATAAATATTGAATTTTTTATTGGATGGGTACTGTTAGATTTTTGGCATAAAAACAGTATTTTTAATATAATTTCATGATGTCATCTAAAACTAACTTGAATATTCTTAATGTAAACATAGTAAATACATGTAAATTATGGAAATTACATAATTTGTATTGCATAATGATTTTTGCATGATATAATAGCCGAGAACTAGGTTTACAAAAGTTTAGGAGGTGATAGGAAAAATGAACAAAAAAGTTGGAAAAATGACATTATCTATGGCTTTGGCTGCTGCGCTGGCATTTGCACCCGCACAGGCATTTGCTGCGCCTGCGACTGATATTTCAGGTCATTGGGCAGAAAAAGTGATTACACAATGGCAGGAAAAAGGATTGATTTCCGGCTATGAAGAAGGAACATTCAAACCCGACAACAGCGTTACACGTGCAGAGTTTGTTATTATGTTAAACAAAGCCCTTGGTTTCACCCAGAAGGGGAACGTAACATTCAGCGATGTTTCTGCAAATGCATGGTATTATGACGCAGTTGCAATTGCAGTGGAAGCTGGTTATTGTGCCGGCTATGAAGATGGAACATTTAAACCCAATGCAACCATTACCAGAGCGGAAGCAGCTGTTATGATTGCCAAGGCGAAAGAACTGACTGCAAATACAGAAGCGGCAGATAAATTCGCGGATGCTTCCCGTATTCCCGCATGGGCAAAGGGTTCCATCGGCGCCGTTAGTGTGGCAGGGTTTATGACTGGCCGTACAGATGGTACATTTGACGCGTCAAATACCATGACCAGAGCAGAAGCAGTGTCTTCTTTGGACAGAACCATGGAAAAAGAAGAGAATGAAGAAGTAAAGGACGTTGTTGTAACCAAAGATGATACAGTCATCGAAGGACAGACCATCGAAGGAAATCTGATTATTGATAAAGCTGTTGGCGATGGCGAAGTATATGTGAATGATACAACAGTCAAAGGTGATGTGATTGTAAGAGGCGGAGGAGACGATTCCATTTACTTTCATAATGTGATTGTCAAAGGGAAGGTTTCTGCAGAGAAAGAAAATGTCAGATTGCAGCTCAAAGGTGATACAGATATTTCTGTTATTGAAGTAAAAGAAGCTTGCACCATTGAAGGTAAAGACTTTAAAGGTACCGTAGATGCCATTTCTATTACAGATGAAATTGGTACAAGTAATAAAGTGACCATTGGAGTACCTGCAAATAGAGTAGAAATCAATGGAAAAGCAAGTGTTGTTGTGAAAGAAGATGTGAAGAAATTAGTCATTTCTGAAGATGCTGCATCTTCAAAAGTTGAAGTTGCAAAAGACGCAACTGTGAAGACTGTGGTAGCGGATGCAAAGGTTTCCATCACAGGCTCCGGCCAGATTGAAAAACTGGAAGCAAATGCCGATGGCATTACTATTTCCAGCAGCACAAATAAGCAAAACATCATGAGCTGCAGCATAGTCCATTGCCTCCTCTATCCACTTTTGTGTTTTACCGAGAGCTGCATACTTGCCAAAACTCATATTTATAATCTTAGCTCCATTATCCACCGCATAACGTATAGCTAAGGCTATATCTTTATCTTCCTCGTCTCCCCCAGGAGGTACCACTTGTAATAACATAATTTTCACGCCTTGAGCAACACCATATACACCTGATATTGGCTCTGTTATCCCCCCAAGAGTAGAGGCAACATGTGTTCCATGCCCACTACTTAATACCAATGGGAAATTAGCATGCCCATATTTTGTATCATTAATATTATATGGATCGTCACCAACATCTTTACGAATCGTGGAAGCAAGTGTCAATAGTTCTTTATTCTGTTTTATTTTACTCAAAAGTGATCTTTCCTTTGTAAAAATTTCCTCTATCGTATCCTTTTGAGACACCATTCCCAACATTGTTTTAGTTGCTGCTTGAACTTCTGTCTCTTTCTTTGCCAAATATTCCCGATAAGCTTGTTTAAACCAATCCTGCTTTTTTATTCGCTTGATTTTTTTCAATTCTTCTTTTGCTTCAATACTCTCTTTCTCGTATTTCAATTTTTTGATTCCATAAGTTTCATAAAGAGTTACAAACAAATTTCTCTCTTCCGGAGACATTTTTTTCATATCCCCCTTATAGGTTTTCAATAACCAACTATAAATACGTAATTCTTCTGAAACACCCCGCCATAGTGATTTTCCATCTTTTGTCCCCAAAAAATTCCAACCATGAATATCATCCACATAACCATTACCATCATCATCTTTACCATTTCCTGGAATCTCTCCTGGATTATGCCATAATACCGGCTTTAACATCTGAGCCAACGTATCGAATCCCACATCAATCACCGCCACAATCAATGGGGCAGCTTCTTTGCCCGGCAATAACTCCTTATAAATACGATGTACCCCAGCTCCATACATCGAATCTTGTTCGACATCACGCAAAAACCAATCTAAAGGATAATCACTCTCCTGCGCCACACCTATTTCCGGTAGCCAAAAGAATATTAAAAATACTATCACTCCTAACTTATTCATTATCTATACTATTTATCTATTTCTATTTCCATCCGATAAGTTTTACCCGGTTCTAGATCGTATATTAAAATAAAATCATCCGTCAAAACAGTCTGCACACTATCTTCCGCAACCAAACGAGGACGGTTCAAACGATAAGGGAAAATAAAAGAACAAGGAAGCTCTCGTTTCGAATCAAACCAATTTTCCGTGGTCAAGGTGAGTACACATTTCTTTTTGTACATCTGAAAATCAATATGATAGTCAATTTTCGCACGATCCATAACTTGTAAATGAACATCCCATTTAGGATCACCAAAATATACCATCACATCCTCATCATACAAAGTCCCTAATTGATCTTTTGTCGGTTCCTTGATTTCAGTCTCTTGAACTATTTTTTGCATCATCCGTCCAAGTAAATTATTCATTTGCTCTTCATTCCGAACTGTTTCATGAGGAAATTTCAATTTTTTGAATGCGGGACTCCATTCCTCCATGCGCAACTGCATAAGTTGCATATTAATAAAGAATGCATCAGCCAAAGAATATTGGCCATGAGAATCTGTCCAAACTTTGAGTGTTCCCCATCCCCCGCCTCCATACCAAGTTGGCACCACGTAAGCCAGCATTCCTGTCACATCTGCAGAATTTAGCCAGGCAATTGCCATACTTTCCCGAGTATTATTCACATTTCCAATCAAACAATTTCCCACAGGGAAATACACTCTCGGTTTACGAGATTCTTTTAGAAAAATTTGCTTTCCAGAAAGAGTCGCATATAATTTTCCTTTTTCAGATTTAATATTTCCCCGAGAATAAGGCATTTCCAAATTCTGTTCCGTAGCATGTGAAGCTGTAAATATTGCATCAGGATTAAGATCTTCGTATAGAGAACAAAACTTTGTCAAAATTTGTTCTGGAGCCAAGGTATCCATCTCTAATTCACTACCCTTTTTAATAATAACTTCCCCATCTTTTGAATCAGAAATTAAAGCAAAACTATTGAAATAAGAATCTTTCACCCCTGTTGTTGTGGATAATGCACTTTGAATGATCAAAGGATCTTGAGCATTCTCAACCAACCGCAATGCACCCGCAGCGTCATATCCTGTAATAATTCCCCAACGGAAATCAACGTATATATCCTCATCAATCTCCCGACTCATGCGATTAACCCGTAACACATATTGTACTCCAATCTGTTCCGGTCGCTCAACAAAAGCCACATAACGAGGACGCAAACGCTGCAATTTCTCTTTCACCTCAGAAGGAGAGTTCAAATAATAAACCACCTCTGCCTCATGTTGTTCACACAAATAATTGATCACCTCTGACCATTCCGGACTTCGTGCCAAACTTTGATTGGCAACAATAACATATTCTTTTTCACCTTTTCTATTTCCAGCAAAGGAAGAAAAACATATTCCCCACAAGAGGAATATGTACAAAATTGTTTTTATATGCATATTACAAGATTATTTTAACAACTGCTCTATTATCTTTTCATATGTCGTAGGGGCTGCCCCAATTTCAACAATAGGTTTACCGTTTACCGGCAGAAAAAACAATGTTGGTAAAGCACTAATATTAAATTTATTACACAATTCTTTCTCTTTATCAGCATTTACTTTTAAGAAAATGACCTGATCTTTATATTTAGCCGCTAATTGCTCCATAACGGGAAGTAATTTCATACAAGGTCCACACCATGATGCCCAGAAATCAATCACGACAGGTTTATCTCCTTTAAAGATAAAATCTGTCCCTTTCATGTAATCGTGAATATGTTCCCGAAAATAGGCTCCTGTAATATCATTCATCTTTCCTGATTCTACCACAACATGATTTTCGATCACATCATCTTTCACTTCCCCTAAATCGAAAGGTTGAAAATAAACGGTTTGCCGCAAATAATCCAGAGATAAAATACCATATTTCAAAATCCCGGCACCCAACACAGAACGTACAAGAGAGAAATTCATGGGCACACTTACATTTTTAAACGCTTCCCGTACAAAGTCACACTGCTCAATATTCTTTGTCTGACTAGATTCCAAAGCTTTAGCGTAACCAGTAGAAATCGAAACGACATCTCCTTTTGCGCTTTTCAACCTAGCAAAATCAGATTCGTTAAACTCCACCAATCCATTCGTCCAAGTATCCAATATACAGGAAAAAGCCATTCCGTCAATCATTACTTGACATTCCATCCCACTCCCTTGTAACAATTTCGCACTTATACGATGATCCAATTTCATGTATGTAGGACGATAAGGTTGCGACATTGTTATCTTTTTCCTACGGGAATCAATAGTTAATACAACATTACGAAAAAGAGAACCTCCCATGATCCCAGCAACCCCTAATTCCCGAAGATACGGTTCATTATCTAGCACAAAAACCGCCATTCCGTTAGCAAAAGCACTGTTACCGAAAGAGATTGAATTAATTGATACGGTTTTCGTTACCAATACTTTCTTGTATTGAAAACCATTGTAGGGGATTCGCCCTCTACTATCGGGAGCTATTTTCAATTTTTCTACATATTCCGGTAAAATGGCAGATTGTCCCGCTAAATCCAATACAAAATCGGCTTCCTCACCATTAACAAGGCAGGATATAACAATTTTTCCATCTATTTCCCGGTAATCCTTCACCTCGGAAACAGTATTTTTAGTCTGCGCCAACGCCATAAAAGGCATTAACGCAACTAAGAAACACATGAACAATCTCGTCTTCATTTTTCATTCAAACATTTAATAAACAATCACCTTTTCCCCCTGCCGAGTCTGAATCGTGAGTTTTGATTTTTTCTTTGCTTTTAACTCCGGAATCCCATTCAGCATACTCTCGCAAAAATCATATTTTCCAGCAGGTTTCCCATTGATTTTAATCACCTTATCTCCCATTTCCACGACATCCTTCATTGCACCCCATACAGCTGCTACCATCAAATCACCATCTTTTACCTGTAATCCTAAATCATGAGTTTTCCCTGTGCAATCATACTCCGGCTTGTACGCTTCGAAATAAAAGCGAGCACGAGAATAATCAAGAGTTACCTTGCCGTAATCTAATAACTTCATTCCAAGCAATGTGTAAGGTGGAGTGGAAGTCTCTGAAATAACATTTCTAAACTTCGTTCCTCCGATCAACAACAAAGGAAAATTTACCCGCCGCGAAACTCTCGTTGCCGCAACACCTCCCACACTAATAGAACCCACTGTACATCCCTCGCTCAAGAACTCAAAAGCCGAACCGGATTCCAACATTTCAAAATCACTTTCTCTCAAAGAAAGAAACTCTGAGTAACCTGTATCAAACAAACAGACAAGATTATTCCCACTTGCTGTCAGAATCGATATAATAGGCATTCCGGATTGCACAAAATTAACCATTTTCCGAAATGATATCATAGCTTCTTTTTCTGCGGTCGTCATCGTCACAATTTTTTTCTTTCCATCAATAACCAAAATCAACTGCTTCAACAAATCACACCCAATTAATCCGTCTACCGAAAAACACTCCAATGGAGAAGGTTCTGGCATTTTCATCGCAGCTACATTTTTAAACCTAAATGTGTTATCTGGAGTTTGTATTTCATCAATCCATACTAACGGATAAAATGCCTTGTGTCCGTTTGCATCCGTCTCTGGTAACGAGTCTGCCACTATCACCCCTAATTCCCGACAAACTTCTTCCGTTAGCATAGTTCGCGATGCTCCCGTATCAAAGATAAATGAACGAAGTGTTCCGTTTAACTTCATTTCCACAATCATCTTACCCCCGACCAATCGATATGGTAATTCTGAACGATACTGTTGAGATATAACAGGAAATGTAATTACAACAAACAATACGATAGTTATCCAATACTTCATACTTCCTTGGTTCATTTACGATTCAACTTATCGGCAGCTTTTACAGCTTCCAAAGCGTTCACGATTCCACCCGAAAGACACAATTGCTCAAAAAGATATAGGTCTACAATCTTTTCGCCGTTGTTTGTACTACTCTTTTCAACCTCCACCCCTCTTCGAGAAGTTACAGTTTTCAATAATATATCACGTATTTGACTGCCGGTCAATTTCGGATAATATGTCTTAATCAATGCAGCAACCCCAGCAACAGTTGCAGAAGCAAGAGCCATTCCACTCCCCATTTGATAAGTATCACCGGTACTAGTAGATAATATCTGCAAACCTGGTGCAAAAATATCCAATTCCTTAGTCCCAAAGTTTGAATTAGGTGAAGGCATTCCGTTCTTATCAGATACTGCAATTGTTATCAAATTCGTTATTTCTTTTTCTCCATCCATCCAGCGATTCGGATAAAAAGTTATCTCGCTCAAGTTCCATGATCTTTCAAGAACCGGCACAATGACTAACGCACCTTTTTTTTCTGCATACCGAATTGCTTCACTAATCCATTGTTTTTGTCCTTCGGGATAAAATGTATTTTGTTGTGGAAGTACAATAATTGAAGCCTCATGATCCACTGCATACCGAATTGCCAATGCCATATCTTTCAGATAAGGTTCCCCCTCCCCCGCTTGCACAACTAGTGTCATGATCTCGGCCTGATCTGCAATCGGATTATTTCGCCCCTCTACTCCACGTGAACCGGTTATCACACCAGCCATCATCGTCCCAACCATCGCATCAGACGTTAGAAGCACGTTATTTCCATATACTCGATCATCTACATCCAGATAGTTGTCCCCCACAATTATTTTACGCCCATCATCACCAAATTTTTCATATTCTTTTTTATATTTTTGTGCCAATTTGACAAACCTACTTTCATCCATATACCTTTTATACCAGAATTCCCAAGATTTATCTTCAAAAAAATTAGATGCCATATTTAAACTATACAAATAATAATTTCGCAATGATGAATCTTGTTTTGGATTCGGTAATTGACAATTTATTAGAATATCCTCAACAGTCAAATCTTTTTTATCCGGAAATTTCGCCCGTATCTCTTTATCAAACAAATCTATATATTGAGATCCCAAACGAGACATCCATTGACTCCCGTAGGTATTCGCTAAACGAGATTCTTTTAATACAATAAAACGATAATAATCGAACTCTTTCATATCCCGAGGGGCCTCTACGACCTCAGGTTTCCCGCTAGCAAATGAATAATATGTACTTCCATCTTTAATAATATCCCCATATTTATCTTTTAACCTCAGAAATTCCCGCTCTCCTTCTCTAGTAACAAAAGACATCACCTGTCCATCTTTCCCCCCAATAAAATTCCAACCATTCACATCATCTACATATCCATTCTTGTCATTATCTTTTCCATCCGGTTTATCCTTTGCATTTTTCCACAAATTAGCTTTCAAAGCCTCATGTTCCAAATCAATACCAGTTCCAATTAAAGCCACAATGGGTCTAGCTTTAACCTTCTTCCCTTTCAAAAATTCATAAGCTTCATTTACACAAGCCCCATACACTCCATCTTTATCAAAAGAACAATTGTACCAATCCCGCTCCGATTGTTTATCTATTTTCACTTTTTGTTTTACCAATTGAGCATTCACTGTACATACACCAACAAAAACGCTCACAATCAATAACATAAAATACTTTTTCATCATTACAGCTTATTTTTTTTATACAATACACCCCACGTTTTCAATTTTAAGATTGAAAACGTGAATTAAAAATACCCTAACTACAAAACTCTAAAATAATTTTCCTTCGCCTAAAGCACACGTTAGAACTTAATGTGAGTTTCTTGCTTTTTCAATTGCTTCTCTCACTTTATCCCCCCGTAATCCTCGGGCAATAGTTTTCCCATCTTTATCAATCAATATAATGAACGGAATTTGATAAAATCCATACGCCTTTTGAATTGCATTTTGCCCTTTTCCTTTAGGAAATCCCTCTTTATTCCACAGCATCACCCAAGGTAATTTCTCTTCCTCAACCAATTTTCGCCAATCTTTTTCATTATCGTCCAACGAGATACTGATAAAAACCAAATCATCACCTTTTAATTCTTGATAAATGGGTAATAAACTTTTCATCTCCCGACGACAAGGTCCACACCACGATGCCCAAAAGTCAATCAAAACTAGTTTGCCTCGAAAATCACTCAAACTAACATTTTTCCCCTCCAAATCGACAAAAGTAAAATTATACGCCTCTCCTCCCAACGCCGCACTTTTTCGTTTAGTAACCTCATCTATCACAAACTGTACAACTTGGGCATCTCGTTCATTCTCCGAAATCATATCCAATACTCGTTTAAAGGGTTCATAATCATGGCCTAGAAAAATTTTCCTACAATACATTAAAGAAGCTCTCACCACAGGATCCAACGTCTGGTCTTCCTCTGCATAGCTCTTAAACACGTCTTTGTCAAACATCTGCCCCCAGCATTTCTCGTTTATTTCCAAAAACTGCAGGTGTAAATCTATTCCTTCGAATTCCATTGAACTATTTCCCGGTTCTTTGTCATTAAAAAATCCATTTAATGTAACAGGATTATCTGTAAGGATAATATTTTCCGTGTACTCACCAAAATGAAAAACATACAAATCTTTTCGGATATGTACGGGTTCAGTCCGAAACTCTTCACCATTCTTCACCATACATTCCGCAATGACATTTCCGGCTAAATCCGTAACTTTAACAGACACTGGAGATAGTGTCCGCAGTTTCCCTTTCAGGGAAAACTGCGCAGAAACACTACTTGCCAATAATATAAAAAATATTATTACAAAGAATTTCATATCTTCAATTTTTATTCTCTACTACAGGCCATTTTTCCATCTCCGTCAAATCCCATCCGTAATTATCTTTCACATATTTCATTGTAAAATCATAATACTGAATTATTTTAGGAAACTTCTCTTGAGGGTACTTTATCAAAACAGAATCCCGACTATAACGCATCCCCAAATGCATATAACTGATAAAATTCTTTTCCGGTGTGATATCCGATATCATCATATAATTCAAAAAATTCAAATACGATGTTTCAGTAAATTTTCCGGGGAAACCTCTAGTTACATAATAATTCGGATCATCTATATCCACGCTATTATATTTAATCTGCGTCTTATAATCAAACTCTTCTTCAAACTCTGCAGGAACAGCGATTTTTCCTTTTTGTACAATCTTTGAAATAATATTTTGAAGGATAACTCCGCGCCTTAATTTATATTCCCAAGGAGTTTTCGGTAGATCAAAATATTTTGTATACGGCGAAAGTCCTTCTTGATCCATTTTTAAACAAAATCCCCAAAAATCCATTCCATCCCAATAATTAGCCAATGACATATCTCCCCCAAAAGTCATTTTAAGTCTAAAGTCTTGAATCAAATAAATGTAATTAGGCAAAACTCCCGCTACCAGCTCCGGCTGCAAAAAAGCAAACACTTGATTTTTAACAAAATCCGTATAAAACTCTGCTAATTCATCATCTAAAGGCTTTCCTATACGTCCAGCAGCACCTGTTCCACCCCCGGCGACCCAAGAACGTGTAAAATCAGCCGAATCCAAATTTTTGTAAATCAACATTGTCGTATACTTCTTATAAATTTCCATTAATTCATGATCCCACCCCTCATCCCCCTCTGGAAATTCAAACCGAGAAGGAAGTTCAGAACTTCGCAGGATAATTGCTTCTTCTTTTTCACAAGAGGCAAAAAACAAGAGACATAACATACATAAAATAATATATATCGCTTTCATAACTTCATATATTTATTGTAACGTTTTACGTATCGCCAATTTATTTTGTATTAATGCAGGATTTCTGTCTAATATTTTAGCAGGAATAGGTAGCGTGTAAGCAGGATCTTCTTTTTCCATGATGTAACTTCCAACATATCTGCCCAATTCCGTCCACTGTCGCTTAAAACTTGGCATTCCATAACGACGCAAATCAAACCAACGTTGTCCCTCAAAACATAATTCCCGACGACGTTCTTCCCGAATAAAATTCAATAACTCATCTCCGGAATAGTTAACCTCTTCATAGGTTCCCGTTATATAACGCTTTTCCCTTAAAGCATTGATTAATTTTAAAGCTAACTCTTCATCAGTATCATACACAGCCTCTGATAAAATTAAATAAGCTTCAGACAAACGCAATGCATATCCAAATTCAGAAGCTTTGACAGGAGCACTATTATATGACACTTTCATTTTTCCCCAAGGCACATAAACACCTTGAATTGCTTTTTTATCATAATCATTTGCAAAATAATATCCAACCCTTAAATCGTTATCTTTATAACATTTCAACAAATCTTGAGAAACATTTAAAGCATTTCTTTTACCCGTAGGGGTCACCGTTGATATATCCAAATAACCAAAAGTCTTACGTAACAAATCAACTACATCATCACTATTTCCCATTACCCAAACCATCTCCGGATTATCAAATGATACAAAATTCGGATAAGGATAATTATAGGTTCCTTTAAAGGAATTCAAATCATACAAACTAAAATTCCAACCTTCTATTACCTTTTTAGCATATTTAGCTGCATCTTCACGATTATTCATGTGTAAAGCAACCCGTGCTCGGAGCAATTGTACTGCAGGTAAATTAATTCGATAAGTTTGTGAATATTGTTTTTCCTCCGGTAAGGTTAAAAAATTCTTTTCCGCTTCATCCAAGTCGCAAATTATTTGATCATACACCTCCTCCACCGTATTTTGTTTATCAAATCCATCTGTTAAACTACTAACCAATTTTAACGGTACCCCTAATGCTTTCTTGTTATACCCGTAAGGTTCTCCAAACAAATTTACCAAATTAAAATAATAAAATGCCCGTAAAGCATAAGCCTGAGCTGCAACATACGCTTTCTCTTCAACCGAACCTCTCACATCATCCAAATAGTCCAATGCAGCATTAGCACCTAAAATCAGGCGATAGTAATTAGCCCACACATCAACAGAAAACCCCATTTCATGCATATCAGGATCCCAAGAATAAAGTGCGGCAAATCCATCAATCGACATCTTATAGTTTATAGGTTCATTCGTCATCTCCACATCATCATCCAAAATATTATGATATGAAAATATAAAATAAGAATTATCCGCCCTCGCATAAGCATCTCCCAACAACATTTCATTTAAAGCATCTGCCGTTTTCGGTATATACTCACTAGGCGATTTTGGTTCCAAAAAATCAGAACAAGAGCAAAATCCCCACAAAATCATCACTATTAAAAATATATTCTTTTTCATATCTTATCAATTTAGAAACCGACATTCAGGCCTATGGAATAATTTTTAGGCATTACTTGTTTCCCTCCTAATTCCGGATCATATCCATCGAACCTTTTAGAAGCAATCGTGAATAAATTATTTACCGACATTGTTAACCGTAAACTATTTAATCCCATCTTTTTTACCATTTCTTTATTCAATTGCCAAGAGAAATTCAATCCGCGACAACGTAAGAAAGAACTATTAACAACCAACTCATCCGACTTTTCATATAAATACATCACGTCGTATGATGATGATCCACTTGGCAATGTAACCATATAACCTGCACCTTGAATAAATCCAGGAATATTCGTATATTTTTCATCTCCCGGCTTTTTCCAACGTTTTGATAAATCTCTAGTTACATTCTTTTCCGGAGATGGCATATAACGTCCACCATTTAAATCGGCATAAGGAGATATTAACCGAGTTTTACCTCCCAATAACAATGAAAAAGAAGTTCCTAAAGTAAAAGAACGGTAACGAATATTCAAATTCAAACCTCCTGTAAAATAAGGATCTTTCTGACCGGAATATACTAAAAAGCTAGTCATATCACCATCATAAGATTGACCTTCCGTAGTTTCTAAATATTTAAATTCTGGCCAACCATTTTCCGGATTTAATCCCTTAAATGCAAAAGACCACATCGCCCCAATAGGATACCCTTTTTTAACCAATCTCTCTGAACTTCCATTTAAATAATCACCCAGTGTAGGCTCTTGATTAGCAGACGATTTTCCTGCTGAATTCCAATTTTTTGATGAATTTACACTTAAGTTTAAACCAAAGTTCTTAGTGTTAATTGGAGTCAAAGCAATTGTAAACTCAATTCCTTCATTATAAATAATACCACCGTTCACAGACATCTCCCCCCGGCCATTTTCCCAAGGAATTTTCTGCGATAATATCGCATTGGACTTCCTTAAGTAATAATCTATATTCACATTTACTTTCCGGAATAATTGCATATCAACACCAAAATTCCAACTATGAGTTCTTTCCCAAGATAAATTCGGGTTAGGGATAGAAGATATCGTAGAATAATATTCGTTATAAATATTAGCTACCCCCTGCTGATATAAAATCAATTCCGGACTCTTATTTGTTAAGACATTTCCCTGAATACCCCAAGTTACTTTCAAATTCAAGCTAGATAACCAAGACTGATTTTGCATAAATGACTCCTCCGACACTCGCCAAGAAGCTCCTAAAGAATAAGTCGGGTCGAATCGTTTATTTACATCTTGTCCAAAACGATTTGAAGCATCATTACGTACGTTAAAGTTGAATACATAACGATTTTTCAAAGAATAAGCTAGCGTGGCAAAAATAGAGAAAAAATTATTGGTTTGCTCTGATACTGCCGTTCTATTATTATATAATTGATCAAAAATACCAAAACCTGTCAAATTCTTATTCCCCAATGATTCAAATTTACTGGGATTCGTAGGCGAAACAAACTTATTTCCTCGATCTTTTACGTATCCCCAACGGATATTTTCATCATTATTACTTGTAGTCGAACGAATCTCCATTGCAATCATCGCATTTAAACGATGATTTTCATTAAACTGCTTGGAAAATAACAGCTTATTTTGAATATTATACGATGTTGTCGTGCTTGCTGAAGTAAACAATTCGCCTCCAAAAGGTAAAAGTGCAGCTTTAAACCACGGATTCGTTGGCTCCACGGATCCATAATCATAACCTCGATACGTCCTAGCAACGGCAGTAGAACGTTCACCTCGGTAAGAATTTCCATTTGTGCTATTATAAGAATATCCTCCTGTAAATTGATACTCTAACCAATCTAAAAATTTCCACGAGAAATTTAAATTCATGCTCACAAGGCCATTTTTCACTTTTGATCCCGTATTTTCCAACTCATTTAACACGTTATACCCAATTCCGATCGCTTCTGCCTCGGAATTATAATTATAAGTAAATGGTATTCGATAAAAAGCATAGCTACCATCTTCATTAAAAGCTGGAATAGCCCGGCTTGTACTCAATGCATAATCCAACGGATTTACTCCGGCAAAACTCTTTGTTGTCCCAATGGCTCCATTTATCGCCAAATTGACTTTTATATTTTCTCGTAAATTAATCCCCAAAGAAGCACGTCCGGTTAAACGTTCTGCACCATTTCCTTTTTCTTGTCCATCATTCTTATTGTATCCCACGGAAACTGTATAATTCAATTTTTCAGAAGCTCCACTGACACTCACATTATGACTGTGATTCAATGTCGTACGGGTCAATAAATCCAACCAATCCGTATTGACTGATTCCAAACGATTGCGATGATACACGAAATCTTGCGGACTAACTTCTCCTCGTTGATACATGTTCAACAATCCCTCGTAAGTATATATTTGTTGTAATGGTTCTTCTTGATAATACAATCCGGCCTCATAAGCCTCTTCACTAAATTGAATCCGTTCCTGTGAATTCATTAATTTAAATTGCGAGTAACGAGGACGAGGAGATATCGCAAAATTACCGGAATAATTAATTGACAGACGGTCTATTTTTCCTTTTTTCGTCGTAACAACAATGACCCCATTGGATGCACGAGATCCATAAATTGCTGTCGCAGAAGCATCTTTAAGTACTGTTATTGTCTCTATATCATTTGGATTTAACCAAGAAATTTGATTTCCTAAAATATCCTTCATATCTTGTGTCATATCCGTACTCGCATTCATGGAAATCGGATCATCTTGAATGATTCCATCCACGACCCAAATGGGATCTTGATTTCCCAATAATGTAGAAGTTCCTCGAATTTGAATCTTCGGACTAGTACCTGCACGAGCACTAGTACTTCGAACAATCATTCCCGGTACCTGACCTTGTAACATTTGGTCTATTGTTGGATAGGCTGCCATCATAATATCATCCACCTTTACTGTTGTGTAAGCCCCTACCATATCTCTCCGATTCACGTTACTATACCCAGTACTCACTACTGTCACTTCATCCATTTCGCTCACCGCTTCTTTCAACACGATATTAATCGTATCCTGCCCCGTGTATTTCACTTCTTGCGATTCCATACCAACAAAAGAGTATACCAATATCAAATTTTTCATTTCCGGTAAACTCAACGTATATTTTCCATTCATATCAGTTGCCGTTCCAACCGTCAATCCTTTGACCATAATCGTAACTCCCGGCATTGGTTGTTTTCTAAGATCTGTCACGTTACCAACAATCCGTATGTACTTCCGCTGCTGCATCGAATTCTTTACATCCTCTCTTCTCAATACCACCAAATGCTCATTGATCTCAAACACAAGTCCCGTCCCAACCAAACATTTCTTTAAAACATCAAAAAGACCTTCTCCTTGTACCTGTAGTGATATACCTTTCACATCTTTCACATCTTCACTGGAAAATAAAAATGTATACCCCGATTGTTCTTGCAAAATATCCAACACGTGTAGAAGAGTTTCATTCTTCACGTCTAAATTTATCTTCTGCTGGGAGAAGGAAGTCGCATGTACAGATGTGAAACCTAATACCAGTAGAAAAAATCCCATTTTCATCACTCGTAACATTTTTTTTAGCCATTGCCTTCGGCAACAGCACGCATTCAACTTTTTTTTCATACATTTGTAATAACGTTAATATTATGGACTGTTTCCAGCAGTCCGTTAGATTAAATTCGAGGGATGTTTCCAGCATCCCTTATTTTTTTACCATAACTTTATTCCCTCGATATTCAAAATGCACTTTACCCGTTTTCTCAAATTGTTCTAATAAACCTTCCACCCGCTCAAAACGACTGATTACACCGTAGAAACAAAGTGATTCCAATTCTGGATCAGTAAATTCATACTCCATTTCATACCACCGGGCCAACGTCCGCATAATATCCCGCAATGGAGTATCTCTAAACACGAACTGCCCTTTTATCCAACGGGTGTAAAGATCTGTATTCACCTGTTTTACATCCAACCGTCCACTTTCCCTATCAAATATCGCTTGTTCTCCGGGAGCTAAAATCTTTTGCAAATCATCTTTTGCTGTTAACACTTCCACCTTTCCATGAACCAAGGTCGTACGTGTTGCTGCTTCATTCTTATAAGCATTCACGTTAAAAGCCGTCCCTAGCACCCGCACATTCATATCGCCAGTTTCCACCACGAAACGCCCTTTCCCCGGTTCGACTTCAAAATAAGCTTCTCCCTCCAATCGTACCCGGCGTTCCGATGTCCCGAAAGTCACCGGATAAGTCAAACGACTCTCTGCATTCAGCCACACTCCGGAACCATCACTTAATGTAAGATGATATTCCCCCCCACGGGGAACCTCCACCATATGATAAAGCGTATCTCTCGTCAACTGGTTTTCTTCATAAAAAAGAGACTCTTTATTCAACTGAATATTTACCCCTTTGTCTATAATAGTTTGTCCCGGCTCTTTAGATGTAAGGTTAATTTCCGTCCCATCCGAAATAATTAAACGGACACTATTACTTCCCCAAGCAATCATTTTTGGAGATCTTTCTATTGGCATTTCACGCTCCCCTGATAACCATACCCAAATACCAACAACTAGTATAACCACAGCCGCCGCACTCCATGAGCATAATGAAAATATCCGTTTCTGCTGTTTCTCTCTCCGACTCCGGGCAAAATGCTGCCAAGCCTCTGAAATTCGAGTCTCATCAACCATCGGCAGATCCCGTTTATAATATAGACAAGCATGTTCCACAAAACCACGACGTCTCTCATCACCTGCCATCCAACGCTCCAAACACTCTCGTTCCTCGTCGGTAAGACAACCGTCTATTTGTTTCCGAATTAAAGTCCACTCGATTTGCTCTTGATTCATATCTTTCATCAAATTTTACACTAAAAGACATGAACTCTTATTTTGGGTGACAAGAAATCAATTTATTTTATTATTTTTCAAAAAAAGATATTCGGGAAAAGACAAGAAAGATTTTCTCTTAATATCTTATAAGCTCGTTTTAAATGAGTTCGCACGGTATTTTCTGATAATTGAAGTAAATCGGCTATTTCCAAATATTTCTTTCCCTCCATCACATGTAGCTCCACAATTCTACGCTGTTGTTCGGACAATTGTGACAAAGCCTTCTGAACAAGAGCAATCAATTCTCTATCATCTTCAATATCATCATCTGCAAAAGACAAAACCAAAGCTTCAGCTTGCCGCTTTTTGTATTCATCCAAAAGTTGCAAACGCTTAAAATAACGTAAACAAGCATGTTTTACCGAAGAATAAAGATAAGCTTTCAGATTCAAATTCTCCGGCAAATTTTTTCGTTTCTCCCACATCTCGGTAAAAACAGATTGCACGATATTTTCCGCTTCTCCTTCATCCATAACATAACCATAGGCAAATAAAAACAATGGGCGATAATAGTAACGAAATACCTCCTCGAATTCTTTTTCCGAAGTAATTCGATTATTTACCGTACCATTTTCCATCGATTTATCCCTAGCCATTACATCTGTATTCCAAATACCACACAAAAATAATAAAATTTAAAACATACAAAAGTCTTTCTCGAAAAGAAGAATCACTTGACACTGCGCTTAATCTGCTCCAATCCGGGCCGTAAAAGAGGAGAATCCTTAAAGCGTTCTCGAAAAATTTCCTCATCAAGCGATAACCAATCCTCCCGACTCATCCGCATCAACCATTCATTCGGGGAAAATTCCTCTACATGATGTAGTACGGCTTTCCGATTCCACGGACAGACCTCCTGACAAGCATCACACCCAAAAAAGCGATCTCCCATCTTTTTCTTCATTTTTGACGGGATGTCATCTTTTCTCTCGATCGTGTTATAAGCAATACAAAGGTTAGCATTCACTTCATGCGAGGAAAGGGCTCCCGTGGGACAAGCCTCCACACAGCGGTTACACTGACCACAAAAATTCCGCTCTTCAGGTAGGGAATACCTTGAAGGTTCAAAATCGGATATAATAACACCAATAAAACAATAGGACCCCAAACGAGGATGAATCAACAAAGAGTTCCGGCCAATCCATCCCAACCCAGCCCGTCGGGCCCACTCGTGTTCAAACACGGGAGCGGAATCTACAAATACCCGTCCCGTTATTTTCTGTCCGATAGCCTCCTCCAAGCAAGCATACAATTTAAACAACCGGTCTTTCACCACCCTGTGATAATCTTTCCCGTAAGCATAGCGGGCAACCACTGGAATACCTTCCAACTGGAGTTTCGGAGTATAATAGTTTGTCAAAGTCACAATCACCGAGCGGGCCCCTTCAACAAGTAAAGCGGGATTCTCCCGCTTCTCTATATTATTCGCCATGTAATTCATTCCCGCATGAAATCCTTGTCTGATCCATCGCTCTAACCTTTCCCTCTCCCGGGATAAAACATCCACCGGGACAACTCCACAGGCATCAAACCCACACGCTTTAGCTATTTCTGATAATACCTCCATAAAGTCGTCCGTAAAGTCGTAAGGTTATAAACTTTACAAACTCTTTTAAATATCAAATCCCAACTCCAACCGGGCCACTTCGCTCATTCTTTCCGGACTCCAAGCCGGTTCAAAAGTTAAATTTACCGTGGCCTCATCAATTCCGTCGATCGTCAGCACTACATCATGCACTTCCTGCACGATTTGATCTGCGATCGGACATCCCGGAGCAGTTAGGGTCATGGTTATAATCACCTCGTTTTGCTTTGGAAATTCAATATTATAAACAAGCCCCAACTCCCATATATTCACCGGAACCTCCGGGTCATAAACGGTAGATAACTTTTCAATAACTAAATCTTCCATTAAACTTTTTCCCATATCTCTCGTTATTTTCCCTCGTATGCCAAGGCATAATACTTTATTTGTTTAACCATCGACAATAACCCGTTAGAACGTGTCGGGGACAGGTGTTGAGTCAAGCCGATCTTATCGATAAAATCCAGATTAGCATTCACAATGTCGTGAGGTGTCTGACCGGAGAATACCCGGATCAATAACCCGGCAATACCTTTCGTGATAATGGCATCACTATCGGCTTCAAAATACAACTTACCCTCCCGTAGTTCGGCATGAAACCATACCCGAGACTGACATCCTTTGATCAGATTGTCCTCCGTCTTATGCGTTTCATCCATCGCACTCAAGCCATTACCTATTTCTATCAGATAAGCATATTTATCCATCCAATCATCATACATGGAAAACTCGTCCACGATTTGATTCTGAATCTCTTCTATCGTCATTGCTCTTATTATAATTTGAAAATCTTTTCTATCTTTCTTAACCCTTCACAGAAAATATCTATTTCTTCCCGAGTGTTATACATGGCTATGGAGGCACGAGCCATTCCCGGTACCCCGTAATGTTGCATCACCGGTTCCGCACACAGTTGTCCCGTACGTATGGCAACTCCCATCTTATCCAGCAAAGTGCCCAGATCGAAAGGATGTACTCCCTCAATACCGAACGAAATCACGGAAGACTTATTCACGGCATCCCCGTACAAAATAATGCTCGGAATCTCTCGAATCTGCTTCATAGCATAATCCATCAAGCCATGTTCATATTCAGCAATCTCCTGTAAACCGATACTTTTCACGTACTCCAAAGCCTCACCTAAACCGACAACCCCGATAAAATCCGGGGTCCCCGCCTCGAATTTAAAAGGCAATTCATTATAAGTCGTTTTCTCGAAACGAACTTCCTTAATCATTTCTCCCCCGCCCTGCCAGGGTGGCATTTGCTCCAACAGATTACGTTTTCCATACAGAATACCAACTCCCGTGGGCCCGTATACCTTATGCCCTGAAAAAGCGAAAAAATCACAATCCAATACCTGCACGTCAACCGGGATATGTTGAATGGCTTGAGCCCCATCAACCAAAGCATAAGCTCCGATTGCATGAGCAGCGTCTATCATCTCCTTCACTGGATTCACCGTACCCAACACGTTGGAAACATAAGCGACACCGACCAATTTTACCCGTTCATTCAAAAATCCCCGGAACACCTCCATATCCAACTCACCCTTATCATTAAAAGGCACAACTTTCAACACGGCCTTCTTACGTTCACACAGCATTTGCCAAGGAACAATATTGGCATGATGTTCCATTTCCGTCACGATGATCTCATCACCTTCCCGAATAAAAGCCTCCCCGAAAGTGTAAGCCACGAGATTAATACTCTCGGTCGTTCCCCGGGTAAATATCACCTCATCCGTGGACTCCGCATGGATAAACTCCCTCACGGTTTCCCGGGCTTGTTCATTGGCATCCGTACATTTATTACTCAGATAGTGCACCCCCCGATGTACATTGGAATTGTAACGTAAATAATACTCCGTCATCTTTTCCACCACCCGTAAAGGTCGCTGGGTCGTTGCTCCATTATCCAAGTAAACCAACGATTTACCATAAATTTTTTCCTCTAATATCGGGAAATCCTTTCTAATCCGATTGACGTCAAACATAAATTATTTCTTACAATGCATCACACAGTTGTGACACTTGGTTAATTCTCCTCTTAAGCGTTTATCCACCAAATTATCGATCTCGTCCCGAAGAGGTGCAAGTTTCACCCGTCCGACAATCTCATGCGCAAAACCGAACATCATCATCATTCGAGCCTCTGCCTCCCCGATCCCGCGGGAACGAAGATAGAACATGGCCTCTTCATCAATTTGGCCAACCGTGGCTCCATGGCTACACTTCACATCATCGGCATCAATCACTAATTGAGGTTTCGTGTTTACTTGTGCCGTATCCGTCAACAGCAAATTATTATTTGCTTGATAGGCCTCCGTCTGCTGGGCATCGGGACGCACGACAATTCGTCCGGCAAAATTAGCCAATGCCGCATCATCCAATACCCCTTTGAAATGTTGATTACTCGTACAATGAGGCGCAATGTGGTCAATAAAGGTGAAGTTATCCACCTGCTGTTTCTTATCCGACAAATACATCCCGTAAAGATTACTCTCGCATCCCTCTTCCGTCAAAGCGGCAAACAGGTTGTTACGAATAAACCCGCCATACAGGGAAATCACGTTTGCATCATAGCGGGAATTACGCTTCTGTGAAACAAACACGCTGTTTATCTGGGAAGCCTCGATATGTTGATTCTGAACATGATAGTATTCAAAAGCCGAGTTCTCCCCGACAACGACCTCCGTGGCATTATTGGATAAGAAATTATCATCGGACAACGTGTGATCACAAACGAGAATAGTCGCTTTAGCATCACGTCCCAAGATCACCATATTCCTCTGGAACGACATCAAATCTGCATTTGCCCGCATCAGGTTCACGATCTGCAACGGACGCTCCATTACCACCCGATCCGGAACATACACGAACACCCCGTCTTGGGCAAATGCCGTGTTCAACGCCACCAATCCATCCGCATCCGCCGGTTTCGTGTACTGGTTATAATGTTGTTCAAATAACTCCTTGTATTTCACGCTAGCCTCTGCAATGCTGCAAATTACCACGCCTTCAGGTATTTCCGGCATTGCATTCTCCTGCACGAACCAACCGTTGATCGTCAAAATCAGATTGGTATCCAGATTCGGCACGTGACATTTGAATATCTCGCCTACCTCAACCTCTTGCTTGATATACTTCAGCACCACCCTATAATCCCGGTCAAATACCGGTAAGGTATCCGCGTAAAGATAATCCTCCGTTTTATAGGGGATTCCTCCCAAAGCTTCGAAACGTTGAAAAGCCTCCTCCCGGTGTCGGTTCATCACGTCACCGCATCCTTCTTGCAGTAAACGTTGTCCCTCCCGAAACAGAGTCGCAAAATCATTATTTATCTTTTCTAATCTTTCCATCTTCTATTACTTACCGGACTCAACTTCCTGTTTAATCCAATCATAACCATATTTCTCTAGCTCCAGCACTAGCTCTTTGCCAGCCGTTTTCACGATACGACCGTCATACAACACGTGTACGACATCCGGCACAATATAATCCAGCAAACGCTGGTAGTGAGTGATCACGATAGTAGAATTATCCGGACGTTTCAGTTTGTTTACCCCACTAGCAACAATACGTAATGCATCAATGTCCAAACCGGAATCTGTTTCATCTAGAATAGCCAGTTTCGGTTCCAACACCGCCATCTGGAATATTTCGTTCTTTTTCTTCTCTCCACCGGAAAAACCTTCATTCAGAGAACGGTTCAACAAACGACTGTCGATGTTGACCATCTCCATCTTCTCCCGGATCATTTTTAAGAATTCGCTTGCCGGATAAGGAGGTAATCCCTTGTACTTACGTTGCTCGTTTACCGCTGTCTTCAGAAAATTAACCGTACTCACCCCCGGAATCTCTACCGGATACTGGAAACTCAAAAAAATCCCTTCCCGTGCCCGGTCTTCTGCCGGAAGGTCCAACAGGTTCTTCCCATTAAACCAAACCTCTCCCTCCGTCACCTCGAAACACTCCCGTCCTGTAAGTACAGCTGACAAAGTACTCTTTCCAGCCCCATTCGGCCCCATAATTGCGTGGACTTCTCCGGCATTCACCTCCAAATCAATCCCTTTCAAGATTTCTTTTCCGTCTATCGCGGCGTGTAAGTTTTTTATCTTTAGTAAACCCATTTCATTTTAGATTTTAAATTTTAGATTTTAGATTTCAACCACTCGAACCATCTCTACTCCAAAATCATAAATCGTAATTCATAAATCGTAAATCTATAAACTTTTAGTCTTTATCCTTTAACTTTTAGTTTTCTTATCCAACGCTCCCCGCTAAACTAATTTGCAACAATTTCTGAGCCTCAACGGCAAATTCCATTGGCATCTTGTTGATCACATCTCCGGCATACCCCTTAATGATCAAACCAATAGCATCTTCTGTTGAAATTCCTCGCTGGTTGCAATAGAATATCTGGTCTTCCCCGATTTTAGAAGTCGTTGCTTCATGCTCTACCTGTGCCGTGGGGTTCGCCACTTCCAAGTAAGGGAACGTGTGAGCCCCGCATTTATCTCCCAAAAGTAAAGAGTCACATTGAGAAAAATTCCGAGCATTCTTACAGTTTTTCACCACCTTCACCCGTCCCCGGTAAGAGTTGGAACTATATCCCGCGGAAATACCTTTCGATACAATCCGACTACGGGTATTATTCCCGATATGAATCATCTTGGTCCCCGTGTCAGCCTGCTGGTAATTATTAGTTACAGCCACAGAGTAAAATTCGCTGACAGATCCGTCTCCCTTCAATATTGTACTCGGGTATTTCCAAGTTATAGCCGAACCTGTCTCTACCTGAGCCCAAATCAATTTAGCATTCTCCCCTTTACAGATTCCTCGTTTCGTCACGAAATTATAGATACCGCCTTTCCCGTTTTTATCTCCCGGATACCAGTTTTGCACGGTACTGTATTTTACTTCCGCATTCTTCTCTACCACAATCTCCACTATAGCCGCGTGTAATTGATTCTCATCCCGCTGCGGTGCGGTACACCCTTCCAGATAGCTCACGAAACTCTCCTCTTCCGCCACGATCAAAGTACGCTCAAACTGTCCCGTGTTCGCCGCATTAATTCGAAAATAAGTGGATAACTCCATAGGGCAACGCACTCCTTTCGGAATATAAACAAATGATCCGTCACTAAACACGGCCGAATTTAATGCCGCAAAAAAGTTATCCGAATAGGGAACAACCGAACCCAAGTAACGTTTCACCAAATCTGGATGATTCTTCACCGCCTCGGAAAACGAACAAAAGATCACCCCACGCTCTGCCAGCGTCTCCTTGAACGTCGTCTTCACCGACACGCTATCCATCACGGCATCAACCGCCACCCCGGATAATGCTTTTTGCTCATCCAAAGGAATTCCCAACTTATCAAATGTCGCTTTCAATTCTGGATCGACCTCATCCCACGATTTTTTCACCTCTTGTTTCGGGGCCGCATAGTACACGATATCCTGATAATCAATAAGTGGGATCTCCAATTTCGCCCACGTGGGCATTTTCATCGTAAGCCAATGCCGGTAAGCCTTCAAACGGAATTCCAGGAGCCATTCCGGCTCTTCTTTCTTTTGTGAAATCAAGCGGATCACCGATTCATTTAATCCTTTCCCAATCATCTCGGTTTCCACATCAGAAACAAAACCGTATTTATACTCACCCTCTGTTACTTCATTCAATATATCGTCTTGTTCTTTAGCCATAATTTTTATACCCTATTTTATCAATCTGTGCAAAAGTACAAAAAAATATAACCTGTCAATCATCTATCAGGTAGATAATATCTATTACGTGATAAATCAGTATTATGATTCATTCTCATTCACAAAATACCTCTCCATAAACCTGTAACATAAGGCAATCACATTATCATTTGCTCGATTCATCAATTTAGCGTATTTTTGTTTTGAATATTAAGAACTGAAACATGAGTGAAAACAAACCATTGACGAAACTATCCACGTTAGGGGAGTTCGGACTGATCCACCACCTGACACAAGATATAAAATTAAAAAACAAATCTTCCCTGAAAGGAGTTGGTGACGATGCCGCCGTACTCGATTACAAGGACAAAAAAGTACTGGTCAGCACGGATATGCTGATTGAAGGGGTACATTTCGATCTAGCTTATGCCCCATTGAAACATCTAGGATACAAGGCTGTTGCAACAAACGCCAGCGATATATACGCCATGAACGGAACCCCCCGACAAATTACCGTTTCCCTTGCCGTTTCTAACCGTTTCTCCCTAGAGGCAGTCGATGAATTGTACGAGGGGATTTATCTTGCCTGTGACCACTACGGGATCGACCTCGTGGGCGGTGATACAACCTCTTCACAAACAGGAATGTGCATCAGCATCACGGTTATCGGGGAAGCCGATGAAGAAGACATCGTTTACCGTAACACCGCACGAGAAAATGACTTAATTTGTGTCAGCGGGAATTTAGGAGCCGCTTACATGGGACTTCAATTACTAGAAAGGGAAAAAGTCGTATTTAAGGAAAATCCCCATGCACAACCGGATTTCTCCGGGTATGAATACATTCTTGAACGCCAACTCAAACCGGAGGCCAGGATGGATATTATCCAATTACTCAAGGAAAAAGGTATTAAACCGACTGCCATGATGGACGTTTCCGACGGTCTCTCGTCCGAGGTATTACACATCTGCCACGATTCCGGTCTCGGTTGTAATATCTACGAAGAGAAAATCCCGATTGATTACCAAACTTTCAAAATGGCCGAGGAACTTAACATGAACGCCACCGTGTGTGCTCTTTCCGGGGGAGAAGATTACGAACTATTGTTCACGGCCCCACTCGACGCTTACGACAAACTAATTACCATGGAAGAAATCAGTATCATCGGACATACTTGTGCAAAAAGCGAAGGTTATAATTTAATCACCAAGGACGGTAATTCATTTGAACTGAAAGCCCAAGGCTGGGTAAACTTTAACCCGTCCGAAGAAAAATAACAGACAACCATGAACAAACTGGAAAACGTACTTGACGAATCTTTACTACACACTGCCAGTGGGGACCGGAAGGCCCTCCGCCTGTTACTAAAGAAAGTTATCCCCGATCGTTTTCATTATTACCATGAAAGCCGGGCTATCACCCGCCAAGAGGAATATGCCGATTTGTTATACAAGATTCTCCTACTCGAACTGGATGAAGAAGAAGAGGAAAGCATCGAGCTGGCAGAACTCGCTTATCTGGGCATCAGCGAGTGCATCTCGTCTGCCCCGGCACACATCTACGAGTGTCTCAAAAAGCGTATCATCCTGATGCACTATTTCGCAGACTATTTCACAGATAGCCTAATCGAAGTCTTTTTGAAAAAATACCGGGAGAACAACTTGTTGGAAGCCCGAAATCTAGCCTTGGAATCCATCGAACGGATGCAATTGTTTGATATTTTCTTGATAGAACAGAATTTCGATGACCGTATCGACCGGGATGAACAATTGACTGATGTCTGCAACGGCATAGAACTCGCTCCCAACCTCACGGACGAAGAACTGACGGAAGCACAATTAATGCACCAAGTATTATACGCCTATCTGAAGGCGAAGTACCGCAAATGATATAAAAAAAACAGAGAGCTTTCTCAAACTCTCTGTTTTCTTGATTCTTAACGATTCGAATTAAATCTTCTTTCTCTTGGGAATCTTTGACCTCTATCGTCGCCACCTTCTTCTCTGGGTCTAGCCTTTTTCACAACGATTTTTCTTCCTTGGAATTCAGTTTCGTTTAAGGCATTGATTGCGTTGAAACCTTCCGTTTCATCTTCCATCAACTGCTCTTGCTTTTTCTGTCTGTGTTTCAAAATAAAATCTTCATATATAACTTGAATCAGACGTATTACGGATAAGCAGCAGCCTACGAGAAATGCGGCATAAACGATCCACATCGGCAATGCGATTGCTGCGCTTGTTTGATTATGGTCATAGATTTTGGCAAC
>ERZ832522.1838-NODE-1838-length-27269-cov-4.629419_pt1 | contig 27269 bp, 20 predicted proteins | sample MGYA00519951_ERZ832522 | MGnify/ENA primary metagenome ERZ832522 (study PRJEB31850, sample SAMEA3708728) | human gut metagenome | biome: human gut; feature: human-associated habitat; material: faeces | place: China | collected 2014 ... | reverse complement strand
TCTGTCCTTCATAAGACACATATGTTCCGCTCCCCCTCACCCGGGTGATCAGCCCTTCTTCTTCCAACTGCTGCAAAGCCGTTCTTACTGTCTGCCTGGAATACCCGAACTTCTTCTGCAGACTCGGCTCTGATGGGAATTTATCCATGTTCCTGATCACACCACTGGTGATCAGTGTATGTGCCCAGTTATATAATTTTTGATATTTTAAGCCTTCCTGATTCGTGTTCTTCATAACCTCTCCATATACCAATTACGGGCAAAAACATCAAAGAATGCCTTTGCCCGTAATGAATAAATAATTTTATTATTTGATAACCGTAAGTGATTCACGGTCTGCGAATACTGCTACGAAGATCAGGAATACAACTCCCTGGATCAGCTGCATCATCTGTGTTGAGAATCCCATCATTGTCAATCCACTGTTCAGTACGACGTAAAGAAGAGATCCAACAACGATATTTTCAAATCTTACCTTGGCTCCACCGGAAATAGGCATACCACCTAATACCAGAGCGATCAGAATCTGTGTCTCTAACTGGTTACCACCGGAAGATGTAACAGATCCGACCTTGATAACGTTGATAAACGCTGCAAATCCTGTCAGTGCACCTGCCAGCACATACATGAGGAATTTCATTCTGTCTGTGCGGATTCCTGAGAACATTGCTGCTTTTTCACCGGCTCCGATCGCTTTTAAATATGTTCCGAATTTTGTATAACGGAATGCGATAAATCCAATAACCAGAACAACTACTGTACAAGCCACTTTGAATCCTGTACTGTCATAATTGATCAATGTTGCAGAACCTGATACAGGTGCATCCGTTGTCATATATTTGATAAATCCACGGAATAAGAACATGGTACAAATTGTAACAATGAATGATTTGATCTTACGGTATACATAGAAGAATCCGTTGATCGCACCGATGATCGCACCTGATGCAATACCACCAAGAATTGCAATTGCAATTCCATGTTTTGAAAGAATACATACAACGATTGAAGCAATTCCAAGGATAGATCCCTGAGAAAAGTCCAGGCCGCCCATCGTCATAATGAAGAATACGCCCATAGCTGCAATCATTGTAACATATACCTGCGAGAATGCCAGTGACATATTTCCCATCATACGGAAATCTGTCAGGACATTGAACAGCAGGAAAATAACAACCAATCCTACGATTGGCAGGAGCGCACGAACCATCGCCATCTTAGACGCTTTCTTAAGCTGCTGCTCCTTATCGTTTGTTTTTGCACTTACTTGACTTCCCATAGTTGCCTCCTTATACCATCATCGAAATCAGACCATTTTCATCCAGGTTCTGATTACGTTCAAGTTCTCCACTGATTTTTCCATCTTTCATAATAATGATACGATCACTCATACCAATCAGCTCCATCAACTCTTCTGAGATCATGATGATGGATTTACCGTTCTTTCTCATCTGGTTCATCAACTGATAGATGTCCTGTTTTACCTTAATATCGATTCCTCGGGTAGGACTATCCAGAACAACGATATCAGAATCTTTTCCGATCCATCTTGCAAGAACAACTTTCTGTTTGTTACCACCAGACAGATTTGAAACGAACTGGTTTACATCATTCATCTTTACAGACATCTGTTTTGCATATTTATCGGCAAACTCTCTACGTTTCTTATCGCTTAATATATGTGCTTTATTAGCAAGTTCATCTAATGATGGTAAGCAGATATTGTCACCGATACTCTGATTCAGCACAACCGACTCATTGTCACGGTCTTTGGATGTATAAGCAACGCTGTGCTTAATTGCTGTAGGAATATCGTTGATGTGTGTTCCGTCAGCCAGAACAACTTCACCTTCTCTGTCATAAGATGCACCGAAGATTGCTTTACCGATCTCATGCATACCTGATTCTGACAGACCACCGAATCCAAGGATCTCTCCTTTGTGTAAATCAAAGCTGATATCTTCGATCAGTCCTGGAACTGTAACATTCTTTACGGATAATACAACTTCATCTGATACTTTTTCACCATAGTCTGAACGATAGTAATCACCTGTTACCTCACGTCCAACCATCAGCTTCTTCAGATCATCTTCGTTCACATCTGCACTCTTAACCGTATCGATATATACACCATCCCGGAGGATTGTGATTGTATCGGATTTGTCAAGAATTTCCGGAAGGTCATGGGAAATAAAGATAACCGTATTTCCATTGTCACGAACACGATTCATCTGTTTGTACAGTTCTTCACGTCCTTCCTGCGAAAGAGCAGTTGTCGTCTCATCGACAACGACGATCTTAGGATTAAAATATGTAGCTTTTACGATCTCAACCAGTTTACGGTCTTCGAAATTATAATCATCAATCATATCTCCTGCTTTGATCTTATCAAATCCATAAGATTGTAAAAGCTCATTTGCTTTTTTGTTCATTGCTGCGGTATTCTTGATCCCCAGATGAACGAACTGATCTTCATGTCCAAGGAAGATATTCTCTGCTACCGTCAGTCCGGAAAGAGTTCCAAGTTCCTGTACGATGATAGAAATACCTTCTTCATTTGCTTCTACCTGGTTCTTCGGATGAACTTCTTTTCCATCCAGAATGAACTGTCCACTTTCCAGTGTATAGATTCCTGTCAACATATTTGTCATTGTTGATTTACCGGATCCATTTTCACCGATCAGTGCGTGAACCTCACCTTTATTGATATTAAATGACACATCTTTCAACGCCTTCGTGATACCGAAGTTTTTAGAAACATGTTTTACCTGTAATCTCACTTCACTCATTGCTGTCTTCCTCCTTCTATTACTTGACAATCTCGCCTTTTGTAACCTTTGTTGTCAGAGTAACGATAATCAGCAGTGCAAATCCTGTAATAACGTCCTGGATCGCTGTAGGAGCACCAAGTGCGATGAAACCGAAGAAAATAATATTGATTACGAATTCACCGATGATAATAGCCTGCAGCGGCATACCATATTTCTTAAATGCCAGACCGAAGAAACATCCCATAGTCGGTACGAAGTTTCGGCTCATAGATGCCATACCGGTAACCGCTACCATTGAAGAACCATAACTGATTGTCAGAATTGCCATTACTCCAAGGAACGCACCACTTAAGATGAATGCAAGTACCTTGTATTTATTAACATTAATACCCATGTTCTTAGCAACGAACTCGTCACTTCCGATCGCATAAGTATAAGTTCCGATTTTAGTGTAGTTTAAGAATATGTAAGCAACAACGCATGCTACCAATGCAAGGATGATATCCCATGGCATACGTCCGAATGCTCTTAAGTGTGCCGGAAGTGTCTGTTCTACACCACCTGCCATGTAGTTTGCCAGCGACTCATAGATAAGTGCCAGACCTGTTGTAACGATCATAGATGGAATTCTTAATTTCACATAGAAAATTCCGTTTAATAAGCCAACGATTGTACCTGTAAGAATACCTCCGACGATCAGTCCGAAATATCCTAAGTTGAATTTTGTTGCCAATACGCATCCAACGATTGCGGAAAGCATGATGTTTGCACCAATAGAGAAATCGAACATTCCCATTACCATTACGAAATAGAAACCAACCGCACCAACAGTGGCAATCAGACTGGCCTGAAAGTAATTGAGCATATTGGAAAATGAGCCGAAGTTATGTGGTGTCAATATTTTAAAGATTGCCCAGGAAACAATCACAAGACCGATCAGGATTACATACCCCATTGTCTTTCCTGAGATTTTTTTAGTAGTGCCCATATTATCTACCTCTTCTTATTATCTTTTTAAAAGAGAAGGTGGCATCGCCTTTTTTGCGACGTCACCCTCCCCAAATTATTTTCTGTTATCTTGTGTCCGTCTTATTTAGCGGCACGGCTCTCTGCATCAGCGATAGATACGCTTGCTGCAGTAGCTTTCAGCTCTTTCATACTTTCTTTAGACATAGCTACTAATTCATCGTCTGTGTATGGAAGCTGATCTACGAAATATTTCTCGTATGCTGCATAGTCTTCTGCTGATGATACATACAAGTATGGGAATGGAACATCTTCAAATTTACCAGCGAAGTCTTTGTAGTTACCTTTGACTGCATTGTAAACCATCATGAATGCGATCAATGGGTCACAGAAGTGTCCACCGGATTCACCGGCCATTGATCCGTTCTGAAGTCTTTCTCCAAGGTCTGGAAGGAAGTCTGTAGAAACGATATCGATGTCCTGAGTCTTTCCTGCTCGTTCAACTGCTGCGATTGCTCCCTGAAGTGGATCTCCACCACCACCAGCTGGGATCAATGCATCAAGCTTAGGATCTGCTGCCATTAAAGCTTCAGCGGCTTTTGATCCACCTTCTGAAGTTGTACCAGCGTACTGTGGCTCAGAAATTTTTGCTTTGTCGTCTGGGTTTTCTTTGTTCCATTTTTCAACTCCGGCTTTGTAACCTTTCCATCTTCCGAGCCATGTAGCATCTCCCTGCTCCCAGCCGATCAGACCGATGTTACGATCACCTTTGTCAAGAAGAATCTTAACAAGTTCTGCACCGTTTTCAGGTTCATCTTCATGAACTGCTCCGATGTAGTAAGCGGAATCTTTTGCTGCTTTGTAGATATCTGCACTGTCTTCTTTGCTGATTACACGGAAGAACTGTGCAAGATATACTTTATTATCATTACATGTCTTGATTGCTGATGTCATCTCTGTATCAGATGAGTTACAGATGATGATTCCCTGGCATCCTGCTGCTGCTAACTGCTCTACAGAAGCTGTAACTTTCTCAGATACATGTCCCTGGTCAACATACTGTACTTCTACATCCAGTGCTTTTGCTGCTGCATCCAGCATCTTTTTACACTGTGATCCAAGTACGTCTGTTGAAGACCAGATGGAAACTCCAATTTTAACCTTTCCTGATTTGCTGCTCTTGTCACTTGAGCCACCATTGCCGCTTCCACATGCAGCAAGTCCAACTACCATTGTTGCTGCCAGAAGAGCTGCTGTTACTTTTTTGAGAACTCTCTTCATAATGTCTCCTCCGTTTTCTATTTATTTACTTGATGATTCAATTATATACTTAACCTTTCCGGTTTCGCAACAAAATACAACCATTTTTTCTCACAAAGTTGTATTGTTACAAGTTGTTTTTCATTGCTTTTATGTGTGTTTTTCTATCTTTTTGTGCGTTTTGACAGTCTTAGTCGCTATAATTGTGAACAAAAAATGAATTTTTTGTGCACTTTTTGGCTTTTTCTTCATATTTTCTTTAGAAGGCAATACAACTTTCATTTTTCCATTTACTTGTATTGTTTTTGACAAACATGTCGAATTAGATTGTATTTTATTTTTCGTTCGCTCTAAATCCTTTTCGAACTAAATCCTTTTATATATGTAGATACTTCTCTTCCTTTGTATTTTTATCCGTACATCCATATCAAAAAATTATAATCTTAATGCATAATTGCTATTTTACGTATTGTTCTTATTATGATATCCTACATTTGGTTAAATAATTAACACAAAATTTTTATGAAAGAGGTAAGAATATGGAAGACACAAAAACATGTCTTGAGAAGCAGCCGTTATCTCAGGAAATGCTTGAAAAGATGAATGCTTACTGGCGTGCTGCCAACTATCTATCAGCCGGTCAGTTATATCTTCTTGACAATCCGCTCTTAAAAGAGCCACTTACAATGGATCAGATCAAGAAAAAAATCGTTGGTCACTGGGGAACTGTCCCAGGACAGAACTTTATCTATGTACACTGCAACCGTGAAATCAAACGTTATGATTTGGATATGATCTTATTATCAGGTCCTGGACATGGCGGAAACTTCTTAATTGCCAATACATATCTGGAAGGTTCTTACAGCGAAGTATATCCGAACATCAGCCAGGATGAAGAAGGTATGAAGAAGATGTTCAAGCAGTTCTCATTCCCATGTGGAGTTCCGAGTCACTGTGCACCAGAGACACCAGGATCTATTAACGAAGGTGGAGAGCTTGGATACTCTATCGCTCATGCATTCGGTGCTGTATTCGACAACCCGGATCTGATCGCAACAGTTGTTGTCGGTGACGGTGAAGCTGAGACCGGACCGTTAGCTACTTCATGGCAGTCTAACAAGTTCCTGAACCCAGTTACAGACGGTGCTGTACTTCCAATTCTTCATTTAAATGGATATAAGATCAGTAACCCTACTATCTTCTCTCGTATTTCCCACGAGGAAGTTGAGAACTTCTTCAAAGGATGTGGATGGAAACCTTACTTCGTAGAAGGCGATGATCCGATGACAATGCACAAGAAGATGGCAGAAACAATGGATACTGTTATCGAAGAGATCAAAGCAATCCAGAAAAATGCACGTGAGAACAATGATCCAGAACGTCCGGTATGGCCAATGATCGTTCTGCGTACACCAAAGGGATGGACTGGACCAAAGGTTGTAGATGGACAGCAGATTGAAGGATCTTTCCGTGCACATCAGGTACCACTTACAATGGAAAGTCCAGAACATCTGGAACTCTTAAAAGAGTGGCTGGAAAGCTATCATCCGGAAGAACTCTTCGATGAAAACGGACACCTGATCCCAGAACTTGCGGAACTTGCACCTAAGGGAGATGCCCGTCTCGGAGCTAACCCACATGCAAATGGTGGATTATTATTAAAAGACTTAAGACTTCCTGATTTCCGTTCTTATGGAATCGAAGTTGAACCAGGTAAGACAAAGGCTCAGGATATGATCGAACTTGGCGGATATATCCGTGACATCTTCGAATTAAACGAAGAGAACAAGAACTTCCGTATCTTCGGACCTGACGAAAGTATGTCTAACCGTTTATACAAAGTATTTGAAACACAGAACCGTGACTGGAATGCCGGACTTCTTGACACAGACGATTGTCTTGCAAGAAACGGACGTATCATGGATGGTATGTTAAGTGAGCATATGTGTGAAGGATGGCTGGAAGGTTATCTGTTAACAGGACGTCACGGATTCTTCGCAAGTTACGAAGCATTCATCCGTATCGTTGACTCTATGGCAGCTCAGCATGCAAAATGGTTAAAAGTATGTAACCAGCTTTCATGGAGACAGCCAATTGCTTCTCTTAACTTCATCCTGACATCAAATGTATGGCAGCAGGATCACAACGGATTTACACATCAGGACCCAGGATTCCTGGATCACATCGCTAATAAAAAAGCAGATGTTGTCCGCATGTATCTCCCACCGGATGCTAACTGCTTACTCTCTTGCTTCGATCACTGTATCAAGAGCAAGAATTATGTCAACGCTATCGTAGCTTCAAAACACCCAAGCTGCCAGTGGTTATCTATGGAACAGGCTGTTAAGCACTGTACACAGGGTATCGGTATCTGGGATTGGGCAAGTAACGACTGTGGTGAAGAACCAGATGTTGTTATGGCTTGCTGCGGTGACACACCAACTCTTGAAACAATGGCTGCTGTTACAATTCTTCGTGATGAAATGCCAGAACTCAAGATTCGTGTTGTTAACGTTGTTGACCTGTTCAAGATGGAATCAGATCACAAACATCCACACGGATTAAGTGATGCAGAATATGATGCAATCTTTACAAAAGATAAACCGATCATCTTCGCATTCCACGGATATCCGACACTGATCCATGAACTTACATACGAACGTAACAACCACAATATTTCCGTTCATGGATATCAGGAAGAAGGAACGATCACTACACCATTCGATATGCGTGTACAGAACCAGATCGACCGTTTCAACCTGGTAAAAGATACTATCATGCACTTGCCACAGCTTGGCAACAAGGGATCATTCCTGATCCAGAAAATGAACGACAAGCTGGTTGAGCACAAACAGTACATTGCCGAATACGGACAGGATCTTGAAGAGATTCGTAACTGGGAGTGGCATAAATAAAAAAGTCCTCTATTGATTAGTTTGTTTTAATATAATAAAAGCCCGGAAGCTTACAATATTTTACTCCAATTCGATACCTTTATCTTTTATCTGATCATTATTGATCATCCGAATTTATGTAAGCTTCCGGGTTTTTACATTTCTTTTTCTTTCAGGAATTTCTGAAATTCTTTTGCCGCGATACTTTGCGGATATTCCATGTCGTAGATCAGTATGATATTACGTTCCGGCAGCTTTTCTTTCACTTTGATCTCAAATACCTGTCCGGACTTAAGTTCCGAATCTGCAAATTCCGCCGGGATGAAACCAAGTCCCAGATTGTGCTTTACCGCCGGAAGTATCATATCCGTCGTTGCAAGCTCCATATCCGGTGTAAATGTCAGACTGTTCTTTTCAAAATATTCATTTAGAAAACGTCTGGTAATCGTCTCTGCAGTCAGACTGATCCACGGATAGGACACCAGTTCCTTAAGTGAGACCTCTTTCCCATCATCCTTTAATTCTCCAAATCTGTTTCCACTGATCAGGATATCATGATATTTTCTCAGAATCTTCATCCGAAGAGGTTTTGCTACCTGAAGGTTCGCCGATACAAATGCAAGGTCTACTTTTCCTTCTTTTACTGCATTCACCGACTCTGTCGTACTGTTATTCAGAATCTTAAACCTCACATTCGGATACAGGCTGTTGAATTCTTCCATTGCCTGAAAAAGATAACAGTGAAGTGCCGTCTCCGTAGCGCTGATATAGATTGTTCCGTTCTCCAGCGAGATCAGATTGCTCAGATCATTCTCTCCTTTGAAAAACTGGGCACATCCTGCCGCTACATATCCATAAAATGTCCGGCCTTCCGGAGTTAGCTGCATTCCGGTCTTACTCCTCGTAAATAAGCGGCAGCCAAGTTCATTTTCCAGTTTGTGTATGGTACGCGTGACTGCCGGCTGGCTGGTCTTCAGTACCGTTGCTGCCTTGGTAAGATTTTCATATTTTGCTACATAATAAAATATTTTGTAATATTCAAAATTTGAATTCATAATAAAAACTACTCCTCTTCATCTCTCACTATATTTTAAAAAATAAGTGAAAAATGTCAAGTGATATCTTCCTTCTCCACCGCTGTCAACTTTTCTTATATACTTTTACATATTCCAAAAGAGATCTGACATATCCAAATGCCAAATCTCTTTTTTGTCCTTATTAACCTTTTACAGCTCCGGCTGCAACACCTTTGATAATATGCTTCTGACAAGCCAGATAGAAGATAACTACCGGAATTACCGCAAGGATCAGCGCTGCCATAACAGCACCCATATCTACACGTCCATAACTTCCCTTCATATACTGGATCGCAATTGAGATTGTCTTATACTTATTCAGATCCAGTACCAGGTATGGAAGCAGGAAGTCGTTCCAGATCCACATCGTCTCCAGGATTCCTACGGAAATGTATGTCGGCTTCATGATCGGAAGTACAACGGAGAAAAAGGTTCGAAGTGGTGTACATCCGTCGATCATTGCTGCTTCTTCAATTTCCAGTGGAATGGATTTTACAAATCCGCAGAACATGAATACTGCAAGACCTGCACCAAATCCGAGGTAAATGATGATGATTCCCCAAGGTGTACGAAGACCGGTACGGTCAGCTACCAGCGATAAGGTGAACATAACCATCTGGAACGGAACAACCATGGAAAATACGCAGAATAAATATAACAGTTTTGTAAACTTACTGTTTACTCTTGTAATATACCATGCACACATAGAAGTACATACAAGGATCACAAGTACGGAACCAACTGTGATAAATACAGTCCAGCCGACTGCACTCAGCAGTTCATATTTGTCAATTGCGGACAGGAAGTTATCGATTCCTATCCATGTCTGCTTTGTCGGGAGTTTGAATGGTTCTTTGTTGATAAATACTTTATTTTTAAATGAGTTGATCAGCACGATCAGGATCGGCATGATATATACAATACCGATGATCGTAAATGCACCTGTTCCAAACCAGCTTAATTTACTTGTCTTTTTCTTCATTACTGCTGTACCTCCTTAGAACGTGTTGCACGTAACTGGATCATACCGATCACAACTACGATTGCAAAGAAGATGACTGCCTTCGCCTGTCCGACTCCTTCCCATCCGGTACGTCCGTAGAACGTATTGAAGATATTAAGCGCCATCATCTCAGACATCTTAGACGGTTCACCGGCTGTCAGGGACAGGTTCTGATCGAATAACTTGAATCCGTTTGTAATTGACAGGAACATACAAATCGTGATCGATGGCATCATCATCGGGATTGTTACCTTGAATAATGTCTGGATCTTATTTGCTCCGTCAATCTCTGCTGCTTCAATGATATCACCAGGAATAGACTGAAGACCCGCAATATAGATGATCATCATATAACCGATCTGCTGCCAGCTGACCAGAATGATCAGTCCCCAGAAGCCATACCACTCATTCAGAGCAAGTGCGGTACCATATCTGGAAAGAACTCCGTTAAAGATCAGCTGCCAGATATATCCAAGTACGATACCACCGATCAGGTTCGGCATGAAGAAGACCGTACGGAAGACATTTGTTCCATGCATTTCTTTTGTCAGTGCCATTGCAAGTGCAAATGCTATGATGTTAATGATCAGAAGAGATGCAATCGCGAACAGTACGGTATACCAGAATGAATGACGGAATGCCGTATCTTTCAGTGCTTCTATGTAATTTGAAAATCCTACGAATTTCGCGTCTGTTACGGTTGTAAATTTACAAAATGAAAGCCAGATTCCCATAATAAAAGGAACGATAAAGCCAAGAATAAATGCAAAAAACGTTGGAAGCACGAAAATCGGCATATAACGTTTGATGGATTTTTCCATAATAAATTCCTCCTTCCATGCAGAGAATCTCCGCTTCATTTCCCTGCACTTTTTCATAAAAGCGGCGGGTGTTTCTTGCAACCGCCCGCCACTACTCACTTCATATAACTATTTTGATTGTTACATTTTTATTTTTATTTTGCTGCTGCAGCTTCTTTTGCCCATCCGTCAACGAATGCTGTTGTAACTTTTGCCCAGTTTGCATCTGTCGGATCTGCTGCGTAACTTGTCAGTGCAGAACCCACTCCGTTCTTCCACTCTTCTGATGGCATTGTTGAGAAGTTCCAAGATACAGGAGCCTTTCCGTCTTCTGTATATTTGTTTGCTTCGTTAACAAGTACGTTGTCTGATTTCAGGTTCTTCTTAAATGGAATTGTGAATCCCATGTCTTTGCACATTGCCTTTACACCATCATCAGATGTTACACACCAGTTCATGAAATCAAGTGTTGCCTGAATGTCGTCTTCAGATGCTTTGGAGTTTACACACCAGTAGTTCTCTGTACCTGTACAGATTCCCTGATCTTCTTCGCCTTCTACACCGATGTAGATTGGAAGGATTCCAAGATTGTCATCTCCGACGTCTTTGATGTTGTTATATTCCCATGTACCATTCTGGTAGAAGACTGCATCACCTGTTACGAAATCTGCTGTTGCATCGTCAGCTGTCTTTGTAGAAAGTTCTGTTGGTTTGCAAGTAGCGTTGTTGATGTAGAGATCCCAGATCTGACGGTAGTTATCAAGGTATGTTCCTTTGATAGCATCTGTGTTATCGATTCCTTCATCTTTGTATTCATAGTAGATTGGAAGGTTTGCCAGATGAGTTTTGAATCTCCAGTCAGATGATCCGTCCATACCAGCGGATGTAAATGCTGAGAATCCAAGTTTGTCCTTATTTGCTGTGATATCTTCTACAACTTTCTTGAAGCTGTCAAAGTTAGTGATATCATCAGCTGAGTATCCTGCTTTCTTTAACAGTTCTTTGTTGTAAATGATTCCGTAGCTTTCTATTACGTATGCGATTCCTGACATCTTGTCGCCGTCCATCAGTGCGAAATCATCACTTGTCAGCTGTTTTGCAACATCAGAATCTTTCAGATCGTAGCAGTAATCTTTCCAGCTTGCAAGTCCAACCGGTCCGTTTACCTGGAACAGTGTCGGAGCATTGCTCTTAGCCATCTCAGATTTTAATGTCTTTTCGTATTCTCCGGATGCTGCTGTAAGTACTGTTACATCCACTCCTGTTTCTTTTGTATACTCTTTTGCCAGATCCTGCCACTGCTCATCCTGTTCTGGTTTGAAGTTTAAGTAGTATACTTTTCCTTTTGCGTCTTTCTTGTCTGACTTGCTGTCAGAAGAGCTTCCACATCCTGCAACCATTCCTGTTGCCATGGCTGCTACCAGCATTGCTGATACAACTTTACGCATTTTCATAATTCATTTCCCTCGCCTTTCTTTTTTGAAACCTTCGTTTCTCTTGTTGTCATTATATTAACAGAAATGCGCTCAAACCCTGTATCAATAAAACAACCTGATATACAAAAAAACATATCTATTGTTCTTCTTCAAACTGCCGGATGCTTTCGTCTTCTGCCTGCGTGAATTCCTGCTCCGTTATCTTTCCCTGTGCCAGTTCCGCCAGACATTCTCCCAGTACATCCTCCTGCAGCAGTGAATTCCACTTCACCTGATAATTCGGTACAATCTGTGGATTTCCCGTATAAGCCTTCAGATAATCATCCAACAGCGTTCCTTCCTGTCTTGTCCTGCTGTTCAGCAATTCTTCTTTCTGTTCTTTATTCAATTTCGTTCTGAATTTGAGGAACTCAACTGCTCCTTTTTTCACCTTTTCACTATAAGTTGATACAACTGCCCAGCCGAATGTCTCCGGTGAGCCTATCAGTTTATTTTCAGGAAATGTAGAAAAACATACTTTTTTCTGCATTTCCTCCGGAATCTGATCAATCATCCAGTAACCATTAGGTATCATCGCTGCATTTCCTGCCACGAAATTATCATGAGCTACGTCAAAATCATTATGTAATGCATCCTGGGTCGTATATTGGAATAATTTTTTTAATGTACCGGCTATCTCCAGCCCTGGTTTATTCTGATAGGTATCCGGATATAATTGCTTCATGAATGCCGCACCTTCTTCACTTCCTGCTACTTCTGCTGTTGCAAGCAGCATTGCGGCCCATGCCGTCCCTTCCGTATGCAGGGCAAGCGGCGTGATCCCTGCTGCTTTCAGTTTCTCACAACATTTCCAGAATTCTTCCCATGTCTCAGGAAATCTGCTGATTCCTGCCTGTTCAAATAACTCCCGGTTCCAGAAAACCCCTGAACAGGCGAATGCCGCCGTGCTGACCGGACCCAGATAAATCTTTCCATCTTCTTCCCGGACCGATTCCATTACTGACGGTTCAATCATATCTTTCCATTCCTGATCTTCGTTAATGTAAGGTGTCAGGTCCTCAATCCTGCCTTTCTTGATCATCATCTGATAGAAAGACGGAAGCATACGCAGATCAGTGATAATAGCCGGTAATTCATCTGTCACATTCATACGTTTCAGATTCTTCCGGTATTCTTCCTCTGTCTCCATCACCCAGTCCACATCTATATGATACTTCCCTTTGTATGCCCTGTTGAACCGCTCCACCACTTCCTCTTCATTCTTATTACCGGTACTGGAATCTACGGTAAGGATCATTGGGATCTCTACTACTTTATTCTTTTTTCTGGTCTGTGTATCCTCTTTTCCCACACAGCCGGTCAGTGCTGCCAGCATGACGATCACCATCACTGCTGCCATAATCCTTCTACTGTTCACTGTTTTCTTTCCCGTCATCCGGGATCTGGATAACACAGACGGTTCCATTTGTATCCGATTCATAGAAAAATCTCACATCCTCCCCATACTTTAACCGCAGTCGCGTAATAATATTTATCACACCATAACCATGTTTTTTTTCTTCAAAACTGTCTTTCATTTTTGACACCGGTATCTCTGACAGTCCGTTTAACTTCTCCGCCATCTGCTCTTCCATCGGAGTTCCGTTATTATAGACACTGAATGTAAGCTGTCCTGCCTGTTCAGTGACACTGATCCTTATCAGACCGCCTTCGAAGATATCACAAAATCCATATTTGACTGCATTTTCCACAATTGGCTGTAAGATCAGCTTTAATATCCACCTTGTTTTCAGTTCTTCTCCACATTCGATCTCATAACGGAACAGATTCTCATTGCGGATCTGCTGGATCTCCATATAACTTTTTACATTTTCCAGCTCGTCTTCTACTGTCACAATCTCACGTCCTTTGCTCAGTGACAGACGCAGATACTTTGACAGTGCCTGTATCATCTTCATCGTCTTCTCTTCCCCGTTGATCCGCGCCAGCATATAGATGGTATCCAGCGTATTATAGAGAAAATGCGGATTGATCTGGCTGATCAGCGTATTCATCTCACTGATTCTTAGTTCTTTCTGCTGATTCTTGACCTCGTTCTGGAACTCTTCGATATTCTTTAACATCTCGTTATAGGCATGCCCGATCTTATCCAATTCTGTGTCCGTATGGATCTGAATGGTATGTGTAAAATCATTTCCATCAAAACTTGTCATGGCATCACTGATCTGTCTGATCGGCCGGGTAAATGTCTGTGATGCATAAAGACTTAATACAAACGCCAGCACTGCGATCACCGCATAGATAGTGAGTAATACGATCAATATCTGCATCATTCCCTGATTCAATACCATATCCGGCACCAGTGTAAAGATCACCATCCCTGTCTCTTCCTGCCGGTATGCCTGTAAAATCCCGCCTTCTATCTTTTTTCCCCGCACGATCACACCGGATTTTTTCGTTCTGGTCAGTTCCGTAATTTTCTTCATTGTCCTTTTTTCGATACTGAGATCTTCCGGTTCCTGCCGGATGCAAGTCTTTCCTTCCGGACTTATGATTCCCACTGCAACATCTTTTGCAATCTTCCTGTCTTTATCCATAACACTTTCCAGAAACTGTTGATTCATCTTCAGATACACGATTCCAGGTTCGTGTGCGTAATCCATACTATTCACATATCTTCCGATAAACAATGCTTCATCTCCCGTACCAAACAGGTAATCCCGGGTCCAGATCCACTGCGTCTTCGCATACTCATCCCCCATTTTCTCACGCAGACCGCTGCTTTGAAAATCCGAATAACCAATCTGGGAATAGGATTTTTCGTAAACATTTCTTTTATTATCAATGTAGCAGTAATCAGCGACATGATTCAGATCTATATATGCAAAATATTTGCTCAGTGCATTCTTCTCTACTTCCTGCAGTTCTTTATTCTTCAGACTCTTCTGCACATCATTTTCCAGGATGATTTCCGCTGTCACGGCATCCGTCTTCCGGTAGAGATTATCCAGGGCTATCCCCATCTTTTCATTCATGAATTCATACTTATCCACAATCACATCTGTCATATTCCGTCTGACATAAGTCCATACACAGATGCTGGAAAGAACCAGTGCCAGTATCAGAAGCGTACACATATACTTCAGATACTTTTTCTGGATTCCTGACATTTTACTTTTTTTCATACTTCATATTCCCTTTTGTAATCTCTCGGAAGCTGTCCTGTATATTCTTTAAACAAATGCGAAAAATAGGATGGATTACTGATTCCGACCTGCTCGCAGATATTACCGATGCTGGTTCTTCCGTCTTCCAGCAGTCTCTTTGCCAGCTCCATTCTACGCTGCAGCAGATATTGTTTGAATGTCATATGAAAGGTATTCTTGAATACCCGTCCAAAATATACCGGATTCAGATATACATGTGTCGCCACTGATACAATCGAAAGATCTTCATTATCCAGATGTTCATCTATATATGCCACAGCCGCTGCAATGTATTCTTTTGATCCCTTATTCTCTTTCTTTTCTGCATTTTCCAGTCTTTTTTCAATAGCAGTTCCCAGAATCTTGTAACAGACATCCACTGCTTTTGCCGCCTTTAAGTTTCTCATATTCGAATAATAATTTTCAAATTGCTGATTCAGTGATTCGTCCATCCCGTAACTGTCTTTTAACATGAATTCTGTCTTTACCATGATCTTGTGCATATACTGGCATTGCAGTTCTTCTCTGTGTGGCAGTTGGTAAATAAAATGTACAAATGCCTGCTTTAACTGTACGGCGTCGTTCTTCCGCACGCTGTTGACCACCATCATCTCTGCCTCCGCCGGATATGGGCTTTCCTCTTTTTCTTCAACAGTCTCCGGGATTGTAAATACTCCCGCTCCGGATGCATTTGTAACAGCGAACAATCTCTGCGCTTCTTCGAAACTTCTTCTGATTCCGCGGATCCCTTTATATGGTTTGGATATTGCTGCAATAACCGGGCTGTTCTCTTCTTTTTTTACCTCTTCCAGTAGTTCTTTCAGCTCATGTACCGCTGTGTTCTCCTGCGTCTTTACAATAAATGTACGATGTCCTTCTTCACTTTCGAATTTCCAGTATGTGAATCTCTCTGCGATCTTTTCTTCAATCATTCTGACCATGGAAAATCTCGAGGCTTCATATTCCAGTTCATTGGTAATCTTATAGGCCAGATCAAGATCTGCATATACTGTAATAAACCGGTCTCCTTCCTTCATGACATCCTGCAGCGTATGGAAGACTTCATCTACTTTTTCTTCCGGCAGCCGGTTCTGGACATATTTTTGCACGACAACCTGCAAAAATCCATCTCCGTCCTTTTTCAGAAGTCTCTCCCAGCGGTCATACTTCTCCTCATTTCGGATCTGATCTTCACAGATTTTACCGACATCTGTCATCGTCGCCTGTAATTTTTCATCTTCAATCGGCTTCAGAAGATATGCGAATGCCCCCAGATCACATGCCTTCTTCGCATATTCAAAATCCCTGTATGCACTTAATACCACGAACTGACATTCCGGGTTCTCTTTCTTGATTTCTTCCATTACCATAAGTCCGGAAATCTGTTTCATCCTGATGTCTGTCAGCACTACGTGTGGTTTTTTTTCGCGTATTACCTTTAACGCCTGCTCTCCGCTCTGCGCAAAACCAACCACCTCATATCCCATACCGTTCCAGTCATACGTCTTCACCAGACCCTCCAGCAGGATCGGCTCATCATCTACGATCACCAGTTTTAACAACCCCATAGTACACCTCATACCTTTTATTAATACCATCTTAACATATTACAGTCTCATTCTATAATTTTTTATACTTTTTCTTTACCAAAAATCATATCTGTTATGCAAAAAATCATACTTTTTATATCAAAAATTATACTTTTATGAAAAATCAGAGGTTTTGGCATATACAAAACAAAAAGAAAAACACAATATCCAAAACGTTTCCATTCCCTTCTCAGTGAATCCTTCGTTTGAATATTGTGTTTTCTTTTTGTTTCCTGTTATGTTTATCTTGCGCAGACTTCTGTCGTTTTTCTGATCTTCTTGATCAGTTCATCTGTAAATGCGCCTTTTTTCATTCTCCACATCCAGTTACTGCCGAGTGTAGATGGCATATTAATTCTTGCCTTATTACCAAGTCCCAGATAATCCTGTACCGGAATGATGCACGTATCTGCCACACTTCTCATCGCCAGACTTATGAAATCCCAGTGTACTTCTTCATCCGGAGTATATGGATTATTCAGATATTCCTTTGTCATCTCTTTATCTTCTTCGGAAAGTGTCTGATACCATCCCTGAAGGGTATCGTTATCGTGGGTTCCCGTATAAACTACACAGTTTTTATCATAATTATGTGGAAGATAATCACTGTCCTCTCCTGCCACAAATGCGAATTCCAGTACTTTCATTCCCGGATAACCACTGTCTTTTAACAATTGTCTCACCGTATCCGTCAGGAATCCCAGATCTTCCGCAATGATCGGAAGGTCACCTAATGTTTCTTTCATCGTACGGAACAGATCCATGCCCGGTCCCGGCATCCATTCACCATTCTCTGCCGTCTCATCTCCATACGGGATTGCATAATATTCATCAAACCCACGGAAATGATCGATACGGATGATGTCATATAATTTAAAGCAGCAGGCCACCCGCTTCATCCACCAGTCATAGCCTGTCTTCTTATGGTAATCCCATGCATACAATGGATTCCCCCACAACTGCCCGGTTGCCGAAAATGCATCCGGCGGACATCCCGCTACCGCAACCGGCAGATTCTCTTCATCTAACTGGAACAGCTTCGGATTCGCCCAGGTATCTGCACTGTCAAATGCTACATAGATCGGGATATCCCCGATAATCTCAATGCCTTGTTCATTGGCATATGTTTTCAGTCCGGCCCACTGTCCGGCGAACAGATACTGCAGAAATTCATAAAAATCAATCTCTGCACTTAATTGTTCCTGATATGCCGCAATTGCTTCCGGCTTACGCAGCCTGATGTCTTCCTCCCACTGATCCCAGCTTTTTCCGTCAAATGAATCTTTCACTGCCATATACAATGCATAATCCGCAAGCCATGCTTTTTCTTCTTCCAGATAAGTACGGTATGCCTTACTTTCCATCAATCCGTTCTTTTTGGCTCTTGCATATGCAAGCTTTAATACTTTAAATCTTGCATTATATATTTTTTCATAATCGATTTCTTCTTCATTCTCTCCGAAATCTGCCTGGTCACACTCTTCTTTCGTCAGAAGTTCATCCTCGATCAACGTCTCCAGATCGATAAAATACGGGTTCCCCGCAAATGTTGAAAAAGACTGATACGGTGAATCGCCGTATCCCGTCTGTCCAAGCGGCAGGATCTGCCACAATTTCTGTCCTGCTTCTTTTAATATATCTACAAATTCATACGCTTCTTTTGAAAAACATCCGATTCCATATGCCCCCGGAAGTGCAGAGACCGGCATTAACATTCCACTCTTTCTCATTAACTTTCGTTCCTTCCTCGTTATGATACTTATAATTAAGTATAGCAGTGTTCTTTGGATGCTTCAAATAAAAAGTATACTCTGTATATAAGAAATCATAGATTATTCCACAGATGTCACCGTATAATCCTTGTCTTCTACTGTCTTCTTCAGCACATCATCTGCGATCTCTGCATTTAATGTCAGCTCTGCTGTTCCTGCCTCATGACTTACAACCGCTTCATCTACCTGTGGAAGTGCTTCCAGTGCTTTCTTTACAGCTGCCTCACAGTGTCCACACATCATTCCCTCAATATGCATTATTTTTTTCATTGTCTTGTCCTCCTTCTTGGATCTCTTTTTTTCTTTTTTGGCTTTTAATTTTTTATCTTTTGATGCATCATACATCTTAAAAAGATTCAATCTCAATGCGTTCGATACTACGCAGAAGCTTGATAAACTCATGGCTGCCGCACCGAACATCGGATTTAATTTCCATCCGAACAGCGGATACCACACACCAGCCGCAAGCGGGATTCCGATAATATTATAGAAGAATGCCCAGAACAGGTTCTCATGAATATTACGGAGTGTCGCACGGCTCATGCGGATTGCTGCCGGCACATCACTTAACCGGCTCTTCATCAGAACAACATCTGCCGCATCGATCGCAACATCCGTTCCGGCTCCGATCGCAATACCCATATCGGCTCTTGTAAGTGCCGGTGCATCGTTGATACCATCCCCGACCATCGCAACTTTTCCTTTTTCTTTCAGCTTACGGATCACCTGCTCTTTTCCTTCCGGAAGTACGCCTGCAATCACTTCATCAACTCCGGCCTGCTGTCCGATGGCTTTTGCAGTACGTTCGTTATCTCCGGTCAACATGACTACATGGATTCCCATGTTCTGTAATTCTTTGATCGCCTGCGGGCTGTCTTCTTTGATAACATCCGCCACTGCAATTACACCTAATAAACGGTCTTCATTTCCAAAGAATAATGGTGTCTTACCTGCTTCGGCAAGTTTCTCTGCCTTCTTCTGGATATCTCCATCAACGGATACCTTACTGCTGATAAATGTATGATTCCCTCCATATAATGTATGACCATCCAGTATGGCTGTCAAGCCGTTACCCGGAAGGGCCTGGAATCCGGTAACTTCTTCGATGCCGGCATTTTCCTCTTTTGCATTTTCAAGGATTGCTCTTGCCAGTGGATGTTCACTCTTATTCTCCAATGCATACGCATATTTTAATAAGGTATCTTCTGTCACTCCCGCTGCCGGAATGATATCTGTCACTTTCGGTTCTCCACTTGTAATCGTGCCGGTCTTATCCAGCGCAACAATCTGCATCTTTCCAGTCTCTTCCAGTGAAACTGCTGTCTTGAACATAATACCATTTCTGGCTCCCATTCCATTTCCGACCATAATTGCTACCGGTGTTGCAAGTCCGAGCGCACACGGACAGCTGATCACCAGCACCGCAATCCCTCTGGATAATGCAAAACCAATACTCTGTCCTGCGATCAGCCATACAATAATTGTGATCACTGCAATCGTAATAACCGTTGGCACAAATACTCCCGATACCCGATCCGCAATCTTTGCAATCGGTGCTTTCGTTGCAGCCGCGTCACTTACCATCTGAATGATCTGCGAAAGTGTCGTATCCTCGCCGACTCTGGTCGCACGGCACTTCAGATATCCGGACTGATTTACGGTTGCGGCTGATACCTTATCACCGACAGCCTTATCTACCGGAATACTTTCACCTGTAAGAGCAGATTCATTGACTGCACTGTTTCCTTCTATGACTTCTCCGTCAACCGGAATATTCTCTCCCGGTTTTACAACAAAGCAATCTCCCTTTTGTACCTGTTCGATCGATACCTGTACTTCTTTTTCTCCACGGATCACAACCGCTGTCTTTGGCGCAAGCTTCATCAGTCCTTTTAATGCGTCGGTCGTCTTTCCTTTGGATCTTGCCTCCAGCATCTTTCCGACTGTGATCAGTGCAAGGATCATAGCTGCTGATTCAAAATAAAAATCATGCATATAAGACATTACTGCATCCATATCCCCACGCATCTGCGCATCTGTCATTGCAAACAGTGCATACGTACTGTATACAAAAGACGCTCCGGATCCAAGTGCCACCAGGGTATCCATATTCGGTGCCCGGTGGATCAGTCCTTTGAATCCACTGATGAAAAACTTCTGGTTGATCACCATGACTGCAATCGTCAGAAGCATCTGCAGCAGCCCCATCATTACATGATTATCTTTCATAAATCCCGGAACCGGCCATCCCCACATCATATGTCCCATGGAGAAATACATCAGGACGATCAGGAATCCAAGTGATGCAATCAGACGCTTCTTTAATGCCGGTGTCGTTCTGTCTTTTAACATATCTTCTCCGGCAGATGCTGATGACGACTGTGTCTTTGCCGCTCCTTCTCCTTTTTTCGATGCTCCGTATCCGGCATCTGCGACTGCCTTAATGATCTCCTGTTCACTTGCAGTTCCCTCTACTCCCATAGAGTTGGTAAGCAGACTTACCGAGCAGGATGTTACACCCGGCACTTTCGAAACTGCTTTTTCGACTCTGCTGCTACAGGCTGCACAGCTCATCCCGGTTACTATATATTGTTCCATTGTTGTCTGTTCCCTCCTGTCATTATTATTTTTCTTATTCCTTTATAGTAAACTCAGAAAATGCTTTCCGAGCAGACTATACATCTATAAACTTTACTTACCTCATCAGCTTCTGTAACACCTTTACCAGTTCATCAACCGTCTCATCTTTTCCGTCCCGGATGTCATCTGCCACACAGGTACGGATGTGATTCGCCAGCAATACTTTATTAAAGCTGTTCAGTGCCGCATTCACCGCTGATACCTGTACCAGAATCTCCGGACAATAAGCGTCCTTTTCCAGCATTCCTTTGATACCGCGTACCTGACCCTCAATCCGGCTCAGACGATTCATCAGATCCTTGTATTCTTTATCCGAACGATGCTTGGACGTGTGGCAACAGCATCCTTTTTCTGATTTGTTTTCCATATTATCTGTATTCTTGTCTTCCATAAGCATACTCCTTTCACATCCATACCCTTACGGGGTATATGTATTTTATCTCTTATTATCACATAAGTCAAGGAATATATGCGTTCTTGATATATGTTTTCATTTATTGGTAGTTCCAATACAATTTTTAAAAAATGTCTATTTTATTTGACTTTCAAAATTTATAAGGAATATAATTCTTGCTGAAGGAAATAATGACAGCAGAACTGGAGGTTATATTATGCTGGAAGAACAGGCTATGATAACATTCTTAAAAAAATTCGATGAACACCCTTTCCTGGTCAAAATTAATGGACACGAACATCTGATCGGGGAAGGCGCACCTACATTTACCGTAAATTTCAAAAAGGTCATCCCATTAAAGGATCTGGTCACCAGTACTTCTCTTGCACTTGGAGAAGCTTACATGGATGGTGATCTTGATATTGAGGGAAACCTTTATCAGGCACTTGATAACCTTCTTGGTCAGATGGGTAAATTTTCAACTGATGAACATCATTTGAAATCTATCATGTTCCCATCTTCATCAAAGAAAAACCAGAAAAAAGAAGTCAGCAGTCATTACGATATCGGAAATGACTTCTACAAACTCTGGCTCGATGAAACAATGAGTTATTCCTGCGGATATTTCAAACATGAAGATGATACCCTGTATCAGGCGCAGAAGAATAAAGTTGATTACATTCTTGAAAAGTTATATCTGAAAGAAGGTATGACTCTTCTTGATATCGGATGCGGCTGGGGATTCCTTCTGATTGAAGCTGCTAAGAAATATAAAATTAAAGGTACCGGCATCACCTTAAGTGAAGAACAATACAAAGAATGCCAGAAACGTATCAAAGAGGAAGGATTGTCCGACTATCTGGAAGTCAGGCTAATGGACTACCGTGATCTTCCTTCTGACGGCAAGATGTATGACCGCGTTGTCAGCGTCGGTATGCTCGAACATGTCGGCCGTGAGAATTATCAGTTATACTTAGACTGTGTCAGCAAGGTCATGAAAGACGGCGGTCTGTTCCTGCTCCACTTCATCAGTGCATTAAAAGAGCATCCTGGTGATCCATGGATCAAGAAATACATCTTCCCGGGCGGATCTGTTCCCAGTCTTCGTGAAGTCATGAACTGCATGGCAGAAGATAACTTCCATACCCAGGATATCGAGGACTTACGTCTTCACTATAACCGTACGCTTCTCTGCTGGGAGAAAAACTTCAAAGATCATATTGAAGAAGCACATACAATGTTTGATGAACGTTTCTTAAGGATGTGGGATATGTACCTCTCTGCATGTGCCGCCACCTTCCATAACGGAATTATTGATATCCATCAGATTTTAATGACAAAGGGAATTAATAATGATCTTCCTATGACGAGATGGTATTAAAAAATGAATCAGCCGGGGATATGAACAATATTTCCCGGCTTTAATAAAGATGGATACCATGCTGCACTTAACATCTAATACACATGCATAAAAAGGAGCGGAGCCGGAATCCTGTCACTCCTGACAAAATCCCGACTCCGCTCCTTTTCGATATGTATTCATTTCAATCAGAACGTCGTCTAATCTATCATACTACCCTTTATTCCTTCCTCATTCGATAGCTACTCTTTGGATTTACTTCTTTCTTTTTTAAATACACGTATCATGAAATAACTAAATCCGCCAATATATCCAACCAGTGTAATCACCATCATAATAATTGCATCTATCGTCATAGTTCATACCTTCTTTCTATTATTTTGCAGCTTTGTTATCTTTCATAGCTCCCCTTGCAGTCTTTGTATTAAAGAACTTGGATAGTGCAAGACCTACAAGGATCACTACTCCGAACTGAAGTAATACAGTTCCTGTGTTATCCTGAATAATAAACGGATTCAGCCAGGTATCCGGGAACCATTCCTTTGTCTGTAATAACCAGTAAACCACCATGATCACTACCAAAACCGGAATCAGATACATACATCCGGTATAATATGCTTTTGGAAGATGTACATCTGCACCTTTTGCATTTACTTCCTGTGTACGTAATTTTTCCACACCATATTTCCATGCCAGGATTGCGATAAAGGCACCACTTATCAGAAGTCCGATTCCCCATACCCAGTCCTGATTATCAATGTTAACCAGTGACCAGCATGAGAAGCATCCTACTAAGAATCCTGCGAAGCAGACACTGACAACTGCTTTCTTCCGCGGCAATCCAAGGTCAACAACACATTTTACTCCAACTTCGATCATAGAGAACAGTGATGTGATTGCTGCAATTGCAAGTAATCCAAAGAAGATAAAGGAAATGAATCTTCCACCCGGGATTGTTGTAAATAACTGATAAATGTAAATAAATGTAAGTCCGAAGTTGCCCTGACTGAGTGCTTCATTCGCTGCCTCCGGTGTAGCTGAAAGTGCACAGATTGCCGGGATAACTACCAGTGCCGAGAGGATTGCTCCAAGGTTATCACCAAGTCCCATGATCAGACAGCTTGTCGGAACATCTTCCTCTTCTCCTACGTAGTTCGCATATGTAATAATGAATCCCCATCCGGCTCCGGTGCTCCATGCTGCCTGGATGAATGCCTGAATCCATGTATTCGGGCTTAAAATATACTCTTTCTTAACAGTAAAGAGATACTGAAGTCCCTGATTTGCTCCATTTAATGTAACTGCGTAAATTGCTAATCCTACAAGGATGATAAACAGTGCCGGTATCGCTACTTTACAGAATTTTTCAATTCCACCTGCAATTCCCTGATAAACGATGAAACATGCAAGTGCAAATCCGATCGCATGGAATAAAATAACCTGTGCCTGTGAATCTGTAAATGCTGTCCACATTGCCGATGTCGTCTCTGTTGACAGATTCGGTTTAAATGCTGAAGTAACAGAATTAACTGCGTATTTCAAACAATATCCCTGAAGTACACAATAATAACTCATCAGGAAGAAACATACTGCTGCAACAAAGAATCCCATCCATGTATATTTCTTTCCACCTGCATCACGGAATGTACCGATACATCCAAGTCTCGTCTTTTTACCGAATGCCATCTCTGTGGAAAGGAGCGGTACTGCAAATACCAGCATTGCAATCGTCCATGCTATGATAAATGCTCCACCACCGTTTGCCGCACACACTCGTGGGAATCGCCATACATTACCAGTACCAATACACATACCTAACGCGGCTGCTATGTAACCTATGGTACTAAATTTTTCTTGTTTCTGTTCCATAACTCAAACCTCCATTCGAATATCGAAATTAATTAGAAATGAATACCTTGTAACCATAGTGTAAAAGATGGTTATTAAATTGTCAATATAAAATATTAAGTTTTTTTATACAAATATAAGAAAGTGTAATATTAAACGCATTTTGTTTTATTGTTTGTTAATTTCTGATAATTTGCCAGTAAATAGACTGGTTTTCATACTTTAGTCTAATACATCTACAATTTCGGATGCATATTTCGGTATCTACAGAACCTGCCACCGGCAGCTCCTTTCGAACACATGGTGATACACAAAAACCTGTATCAGACTTTCTATCATCTGATACAGGTTTCCCGCTTTCTCATAACAATTCATTATACTATATATTTTCTTTTTTAATTTTAATTCTTTGTATTCTTTCACATAAGCTTCTTATGCTACAGATCTTCTTCAATATGCTCTCTTCCCTGGTCTACGATCGTACGCACATGATCGTCTGCCAGTGAATAGAACACGGATTTTCCTTCTCTTCTGCTCTTAACCAGTTTGTTCTGTTTCAGGATCCTGAGCTGATGTGAGATTGCAGACTGTGTCATATTCAGTGCCTCTGCCAGATCGCAGACACACACCTCTGCTTCGAACAACACGAACAGGATACGCATTCTGGTCGAATCACCGAATACCTTGAACAATTCTGCAAGATCATACAATTCCGTTTCTTCCGGCATCTTTTCATTTACGATCTTCAGAAGATTCTCATGTACCTCACATGATTCACATACTTCCATTCCTTCTTCTAATTTTGCCATCTGCCCACCAGCCTTTTCTATAAGTTTTTCACAAATAATGCGCGGATTGCATTCAATACAGCAATGACCATAACTCCGACATCAGCGAAGATTGCCATCCACATATTCGCAATTCCGAGTGCTCCCAGGACCAGGCAGATTGCCTTGATTCCAAGGGCAAAGTAAATATTCTCATATACGATGCGCATACATTTTCTGGAAATCTTGATTGCTTTTACGATCTTCTTCGGATCATCGTCCATCAGGACAACGTCTGCTGCCTCGATTGCTGCATCTGATCCGAGTGCACCCATGGCAATTCCGATATCTGCTCTCGACAGTACCGGCGCATCATTGATTCCGTCTCCGACGAACGCAAGCTTTTCTTTCTCTGATTTCTGACTCAGAAGCTGTTCTACCTTCGCAACCTTATCTGCAGGAAGAAGCTCACTGTACACTTCTCCGATTCCCAGTTCTTCTGCAACCTTATCTGCCACACGCTTCATGTCACCAGTCAGCATAACTGTCTTGGTGATGCCCGCTTTTTTCAGATCTCTGATTGCTTCTTTTGCATGCGGTTTTAATTTGTCTGAGATCAGAATGTGTCCTGCATATTTTCCGTTTACTGCAACATGGACGATCGTACCGACTTCTTCACATTCACTATATTCCACATTCAGATATTTCATAAGTTTGGCATTACCTGCCGCTACCGGAATACCGTCAACCTTTGCAGTCACACCTTTACCGCTCAGTTCTTCAATCTCTGTCACACGGTCACGGTTGATCTGTTTGCCATATGCTTTCTGAAGACTCTTACTGATCGGATGAGAAGAAGAACACTCCGCAAGTGCCGCATACTCTAATAACTGTTCTTCCGGCATCGTATTGTGGTGAACTCCATTCACCTCGAATACGCCTTGCGTCATGGTTCCTGTCTTATCAAATACCACATATTTTGTCTGTGCCATCGTCTCCAGATAGTTCGATCCTTTTACCAGGACACCTTCATGACTTGCTCCGCCGATTCCTGCAAAGAAGCTGAGCGGGATACTGATCACCAGTGCACACGGGCAGCTGATAACCAGGAATGTCAGTGCTCTGTAGATCCAGTCGCCCCATTCCGGCGCAAGCGCAAACGCAAACATTCTGACCAGTGGCGGTAAGATTGCAAGTGCAAGCGCACCATAGCAGACTGCCGGTGTATAATATCTGGCGAATTTGGAAATAAAGTTCTCGGATCTTGATTTCTTGGAACTTGAATTCTCTACCAGATCCAGGATCTTGGATACGGTAGATTCTCCGAATTCTTTTGTTGTACGGATCTTCAGAAGACCAGTCAGGTTAATGCATCCACTGATGACTTCATCACCGGCTGCCGCTTCTCTCGGAACACTTTCCCCGGTCAGTGCACTGGTATTCAATGTACTGCTTCCTTCTTCGATCACACCATCGATCGGGACTTT
>ERZ832522.1831-NODE-1831-length-27307-cov-9.208168_pt1 | contig 27307 bp, 29 predicted proteins | sample MGYA00519951_ERZ832522 | MGnify/ENA primary metagenome ERZ832522 (study PRJEB31850, sample SAMEA3708728) | human gut metagenome | biome: human gut; feature: human-associated habitat; material: faeces | place: China | collected 2014 ... | reverse complement strand
CAGAGTTTCACTCTGGACTGGACAACTTTTGAAAAAGTTGACAAAACTTTTTGTTTTTATGTTTTTATAAAGGAGAACTCCATGAATTTAATCTTAGCTTCGCAGTCCCCGCGCAGACGGGAACTGCTTTCCTTCATCCAAAAAGATTTTCAGGTCTGCGCAAGCAACGCAGAAGAAATTATCCCCGATGGCCTTAAGCCTCATGAGGTAGTTATGCACCTTGCAAAGATCAAAGCAGAGCAGGTTGCACATGAGCATCCGGAGGCAGTAGTAGTCGGTGCAGATACTGTTGTTGTGCTCGATGGACAAATTATGGGAAAACCCAAAGATCACGAAGATTGTGTGCGAATGATTTCGGCGCTTTCCGGCCGCGAACATGAAGTATTTACCGGAGTCGCTATTGTAGCAAATGGCAGGACTGATTCGTTTTATCAAAGGACGGCTGTTCGCTTTCTGAAACTTACCAAAGAGGAAATTGACTGGTATGCTTCTCTGGATGAACCGTATGACAAGGCAGGAGCCTATGGAATCCAAGGATATGGCAGCCTGCTCATCGAAGGAATCAACGGGGATTATTTTAATGTGATGGGACTTCCGGTATCCCTGCTTGCCAGACACTTAAAAGAAATTGCCAGATAGGCGGAAAAAACTGCCGGAAAAGGTAGAATTTTTCTGTCAGAAACAAGACGCGTTTGGCGATTTTAAACAGAGAATTTGCGGACAATACGGGATGATTGGTACAATTATCGTAATTTTTCTACCCTCACAAAAAATTCAAAAAATCCTGTTGAGATTGGAGAATTTTCGGGTTATAATATATAAGATAATGCAGTTGTACTGACCTTTTTTGACAGTTTTAGGCGAAAAAAGTATCGACTGCTTTTCTTTCAGAATAACTCATTGTGAGAACGGATAGACGAAGTGGCATTGAGGGGCACAAATAACACGGGAATGTTTGCCGCGCTTTTTAATTTTTGGCAGGAGGAAAAGTTTATGTTTGGAAAAGATATCGGAATCGACCTGGGTACCGCGAATACTCTGGTTTTCATGAAGGGAAAAGGCATCATCATGCGTGAGCCATCGGTTGTTGCGGTGGACACAAGAAATTACACAGTAAAATATGTTGGTCAGGAAGCAAAGGATGTAATCGGCAGAACACCAGGTTCCATCGTTGCAGTAAGACCATTAAAAGACGGCGTTATCGCTGACTTTGATATTACCGCAAGCATGCTGCAGATCTTCATCAAAAAAGCATGCAACAACTCTGTTTTTGCACGTCCGCGCGTGGTTATCTGCATTCCATCCGGCGTTACCGCAGTTGAGCGCCGTGCAGTTAAGGAAGCATCCCTGAAAGCAGGCGCACGTACCGTTGCAATCATTGAAGAGCCAATGGCTGCAGCAATCGGTGCAGGCCTTCCAGTTGCAGAAGCTACCGGAAGCATGGTCGTTGATATCGGCGGCGGTACCAGCGAAGTTGCTGTTATCTCCCTGGGCGGTATCGTTGCTTCCCGTTCGGTAAGAGTGGGCGGCGATGAGTTTGACTCTGCAATTATTCAGTATGTAAAGAAAAAATACAACCTTCTCATCGGTGACCGCACTGCGGAAAACATCAAGATTGAGATCGGTTCTGCATATCCATATGAAGATGAGCAGCCAATGGAAATCAAGGGAAGAAACTTGGTTGATGGTCTGCCAAAGAACATGATGCTGCATCCTGATGAGGTTCGTGAGGCACTGGCTGACTCTGTCATGTCGGTACTGGATGCAATCCGCACCACTCTTGAGCGTACCCCACCGGAACTGTCTGCAGACATCATTGACCACGGAATCACCCTGACCGGCGGCGGCGCACTGCTGCGCGGACTGGACCAGCTGATTTCCAAGGAAACCGGTATGCCGGTACAGGTTGCGGAGAATCCACTGGATTGTGTTGCAGCCGGCACAGGTAAACTTCTGGAAAACATCAATACCATGAAGGAACTGCTCTCCGACGACGATTCCAAATATTAACAGCCATAAAAACGGCTGCCGGCGGCAAGTTTATTTCTTGAATCCGCGGGCAGCCGTCTGTTTTTGCCCTGATTTTTTAGCTAAGGGAGGTTTGTCTTTAAGGTGAAAGAGTTTTTTCACAGCTGGGTATTCAAGGTGCTGCTGGCACTTGCTGTCATCATGTTTGCCTTTATGCTGCGCGCAACGGTAACGATGGGTGCTTCCACCGTCCTCGAGCGGATTGTAGGAACTATCACAGCGCCGTTTCAGTCTTTGAGCGCAGGGGTCAGCGGATCGGTGACAGGATTTCTGGACCAGTTTTTGAGAGCGTCCGAGATTTCGGAGGAAAATGAGCGTCTCCGGGAAGAAAACCGCCAGCTGATCGAGCAGATGGTGGATTATGAAAATTACAAACATGAAAACGAGAGCTTGAAAGAACAGCTGAAAATACAGGAAGAGCACCCCGAGTGGGAGATGATGACCGCTTCGGTCATTGGACGAGACCCGGCAGACCAGTTTTATTCCTTCACCATCGATAAGGGAACACTGGACGGAATATCCTATCAGGACCCGGTCGTTACCTCGGATGGTCTGGTCGGCATCGTTTCGGAAGTAGGACCGGTGTTTGCCAAGGTGACCACCATTCTGGACGTGCGCTTAAATGTAGCGTGTCAGGATGTCCGGACCCAGGACGTAGCAACTGTTTCGGGTGATATTGCACTTTCAGAAAACGGCCAGTGCAGGATGTCGCTGATTCCAAGAGAAAGCGGTATTGCAAAAGGAGATATTATCCAGACTGCAGGCACATCAGGATTGTATCCGCAGGGAATTGTGATTGGAAGGATTGCGGAAGTTGGTTTTGAACCGCAGGGAACCATGATGTATGCGGTGGTGGAACCGACCAACGATATCAAGAATGTCAAGGATGTTATGGTGATCACCTCGTTTAAAGGACAGGGCAGCAGCCTGAAGAGCTTTGAGGAATCACTGGTACAGGACCAGTCGGAGGCATCGAAGGAAAGCAATGAATAAAAGAGCGAAAATCATGGTGGTCAAGTATGTGACATACAGCCTGCTGATGCTGGTACTGTATGTGCTGCAGAGCACGCCGCAGCTTTTTTCGATTGCAGGAATCAAGCCGGTTTTGGTTTTTCCTTTTGCTGTGGCGGTGGCAATGTTTGACAAGCAGCTGGCAGGAGGATTCTTCGGACTGTTTGCGGGGATTCTGTGCGATACCTCCTCCAATGTTCTGTTTGGATTCCAGTCGATTTTATATCTGGTTATCTGTACGGCGGTGGGACTGCTGGTCGTTTATTTCATGCAGCCTTCGGTCGTCAACAGCTTGATTTTTACCGGATGCGGACTGGGGTTCAGACTGTTTTTGGAATATTTCTTCTACTATGTGATGTGGGGATACGACAACAGCCACCTGATCCTTTTGGGGCAGATGCTGCCGTTGTTGTTGTATACTTTGGTGGTGACACCGCTTCTGTTTTTGGCAGTTCGGAAGATGCACCTGTTTTTTGAAGAGAAAATGGAGTAAGTAGGCGCATTTACCATTTGTTTTGTGATGTGCCACAGGAATTTGCGGTAAAGGACATTACTCATTTTTTTCAGCGAAGAGGTGAAGAATTTAATGGAAGAAAAACAGGTCCATAAGGGAAGGATCATTCTGCTGATCTCACTGATTGTGATTGTGTTTGTTGCGTTTGCTCTCAAGCTGATGCAGTATCAGATTGTCAACGCAGAGGAATACAAGGAGATGGCGCAGGGCAATTATACCAGCGTACAGAGTATTGATGCTGCACGCGGTGAGATCCTTGACCGTTATGGCAGGCCGCTTGCGGTCAACCAGGTCAGCTATGACATTATGATCAATGAGGCGTATCTGCCGGCAGATATGAAAAATACCGTCATTGAGCGAATTATTCTGCTGATGGAGCAGGAGGGACAGACCTGGATTGATACCCTGCCGATTAGCACAACCGAGCCGTTTACCTTTTTGACCGAGACGGATTCTCAGAAAACGCAGATCGAAAAGCTTAAGACGGACAACAAAATCAATCTGGATGCGACCGCAGACGTAACGCTGAATAACCTTCTGGATAAGTATGACCTTTTGGAATATAACTGTGCTTCCTGCGGATATGTTTATCAGGGAGATATCAGCACCGAGAAAGATGACTATGTCTGCCCTGAGTGTGGTGCAGCAAAATCCCAGTTTACTCTGGCAGACCGCACTATGGCGCGCAAGATTGCGGGAGTACGCTATCAGATGGAGGTTTATGGCTCCAACGCCAGCAATCCATACACCTTCTCGAAAGATATTCCGATCGACGTCGTGGTTAAGATTCGGGAATACAGCCAGCAGATGCCGGGTGTGGAAATCAAGGAGACAACCAGCCGCCGCTATGTAGACGGAACACTGGCTCCGCATGCGGTAGGTGTGGTAGGCTCGATCAATGCCGAGGAGTATGAGGCAGAAAATGCGCAGATTCTGGAACAGATCAAGGAGGAACATCCGGACTGGACGGAAGAACAGATCAACGAGCTGTATCAGGAACAGAAATACGGTTACAATGACATCATCGGAAAGAGCGGACTGGAGTACGCGATGGAAGATGAACTGCGTGGGGAACGCGGCAAAAAGCGCATTACGACCGACGCACAAGGTAATGTTCTGAGCACCGAGATTATCAAGCAGGCAGTTCCGGGCAACACCATCGTCACCACACTGGACAAAGACCTTCAGCGTGCAGCGCTGGAAGGAAGTGCCGAATTTCTGGAAATGGCGAAAAAGACCTATTCTCCGGAGGAAGGCGGAAGTGCAGACCGAATCTCGGTGGTAGCACAGGATGTTAAAACCGGCGAAATTCTTGCGATGGTAAACTATCCGACCTATGATCTGTCCGATTACTACACCAAGTATTCGGAACTGAGTTCAGACCCGCTGCATCCGCTGATCAACTACTGTACACAGGGTATTTACATGCCGGGTTCGATTTATAAGCCGGTAGTTGGTATCGGAGCGCTTGCATCCGGTGTTATTGATGGAGATACCCTGATTGACTGTAAGCAGATTTATCAGACCGGAACAGACTATAACCCGCGTTGTCTAGGTCTGCATGGACCAATCAATATTCAGTATGCATTGATGGTATCCTGCAACTACTTTTTCTATGAGGCAGGAACCAGACAGGGAATCGACAATATCGTAAAATATTCCGAGCAGCTTGGCCTTGGTGTAGAGAGCGGTATTGAGCTTTCCGAGGCAACCGGTCATGTTTCCTGTCCGGAGTACTATGAGTCGGTGAGGGAAGGTCAGGTTGGCGGTACCTGGACGTACGGTAACGTTTTGCAGTCTTCCATCGGTCAGCTGGACAATGCCTACACACCGCTTCAGATGGCAAACTATGTTGCAACGCTGGCAAATGATGGAACCAGAATGCGTTCCCATCTGGTCAAATCGGTAGAGTCGTATAACCTGGAAGAAACCATTTCGGTGACAGAACCGGAGGTACTCAATCAGGTGGAAGCAGATCAGGAAGCCTTTGATCAGGTAAGGGAAGGTATGGTACGCTGTTCCCGTGACACCACCCGCGGTTCCGCACGTTACTACTTTGGAGATTATCCAATCGATGTAGCAGCAAAAACCGGTACACCGCAGGCTTCTGGCGGCGACCTTGACGCGACCTTTATTGCTTATGCGCCAGCATATGATCCGGAGATCGCGGTAGCAGTTGTTGTGGAAAATGGTTACAGTGGTCAGCGTGGTGCGCCGATTGCAAAAGCGATTTTCAATGAGTATTTTGGACTGAATGAAGAAACCGAAACACAGCAGCAAAATACAGACGGACAGCTGATTCCTTAGAACAAAAACACATCCATTGTTTGGATGTGTTTTTTGTTGGGAAATAAAAGAAAAACGCAATAATAGGAATTGATAACCAAAAATATGAAGTTTATTCATAGCTTTCCACAAATTTTAGAGAAAAATAGTTTACAAAACAGAGCAAAAATGATAAACTGTAAATACGGCATAAGCACATGTATGAGAAGAAGGGACGCAGAGAGGTAAGCTCTGCGATTTTTTAAGGTTCAGACGAGGATAATTGTGGGACAACCTTCCCTTCGGTGCATGCAATCAATCAATACATCCAAGGCTTGCTTTGAGGTGTTTATTATGTTTTTAAGAAAGGAATGAAAAGAAGATGAATATTGGTTTGATTGCCCATGACTCCAAAAAAGAACTGATGGTACAGTTTTGTATTGCATATTGCGGGGTACTCAGCCGCCACAGTGTATGCGCAACAGGAACAACTGGAAAATTGGTGGCAGAGGCAACGGGATTGGATATCCTGCGTTTCCTCAGCGGTTCTCAGGGCGGCGATCAGCAGATTGCAGCAAGAATTGCCTGCAACGAACTGGACCTTTTGCTGATGTTCCGTGACCCGATCACAGTAAAGCCAAACGAGCTTAACGAAGCAAATATCTTAAGATTGTGTGATGTACACAATGTTCCGGTCGCAACCAATATTGCAACAGCAGAAGCGTTAATCCATGCGCTGGAACGAGGAGACCTCGACTGGAGAAATATCGGAAATCCAAATGTTTAAAGCACCAGTCGCTTGCGGTTTTAAGACAAAATGATGCAGAGGGAGAATGCCATGAGGTGTGCAAAGTGGCATTCTTTTTTTGTACCTTTCTTTGGGAAAACAGACAGAGTAAACCGCTTTGCCATCCGGATAAAACGGTATTTCCCAAAAGAAGGGCTTGTGGGGCTTGACCTTTTATAAAGAATGATGTATGATAGAACCATTCCTGATAGTGACAATTGCATAGAAAAAAAGCGATTGAAACAGGAGGAGTAGCAGAATACCGTCCAAGCAGAGAGGGTTCCCATCGGCTGAAAGGAACTCGGGAAGAGGGTTTTGTGAAGACACCTGTCTAGCCGGAACTTTCTGGATAGAAGAAAGGCTCCCGTCCTCCCGCGTTAAGGGAACAATGAGCGGTTATTGGGTTAACCGAAATCAGGGTGGCACCACGTGGAAATGATCTCCTCGTCCCTTGCAGCGAAAGCTGTGAGGAACGAGGAGTTTTTTATTTGCATAAGAGGTGATTGGTGATGCGCTTTTTGATTCCAGAAGAAACAAACCCTTATTTTGGCGGGGAAGATTTTCATTTACAGCTTAAACGTACCACCCCTGAGATGCCTGAAATGGGTATGCTGCCCTCCTATTATTTTGATATGATGGTGCAGAAGGAAATGGTCGGTCAATGTGCTTTGCGGATTGGGGACGGTGAAATTGTCCGGATGGTGGGGAACATCGGCTATCAGGTAAAGGAAGAGCACCGGGGAAAAGGCTACGCAGTCGCTGCGTGTTATCTGCTTTGCTCCCTTGCAAGGCGGCATGGAATGAAAGAACTTTTTATCACCTGTACTCCGGACAATCACCCTTCCCAAAGGGTGTGCGAAAAAATTGGGGCAAAATTTCGGGAAACGGTCGATGTTTCAGATGGACACGACCTATATCAAAGGGGTAAGAAGAAACTGATGCAGTATGTTTTGAAGATACAACCAATTCGACCAGCAACCGAACAGGATATTCCCGCTATTGCTGCCCTCTACGATCGTATTACCGAAAGGGAAGCCAAGGGAACAAACTATTCCGGGTGGGCGCAGGGAGAATATCCGATGGAATGGACGGCAAGGGAGCTGCTTGAGGCAGGCGGTTTGTACTGTATAACAGACCAAAGCGGAAAGGTGATTGCTTCGGCAGCTTACGACAACCGCCATGACAGCTGCTATGACGATGTCGTGTGGGGAAAGGATATTCCGAGCGAACAAACCCTGTGCATCCATACACTGGCAATCGACCCGGACTGCCGCGGTCAGGGCTTAGGTGAAGCAATGATGCGCTTTGGATTTGAGATGGCAGAAAAGTTGGGACTCAAAGGCATCCGCATTGATACTTGGGTCGAGAACACGCCGGCATTAAAGCTTTATCACAAACTGGGATACCGGGACGTAGCGGTGCTGTCGGACAATGTGCATTACGAGGGCGACAGGATGGCATATCAGTTCTTGGAATGGTACATATAAAATAGAGAAATTTTATATAGAGGCTGAGAAATGAATACAACAAAAAAAGTAATGTTTTTCTTCACTATAATGCTAATCCTAGCTTTGCTGTTACTGGGGTGGATAGTACAGAAAGAAGAAATGGAATGTTATGAAAATTTATGTGAGGCTTATGAGCAAAGGGATTATGACGATATAAAAAAATATTTAAAGGGAATAAGAAATTTTTCAAGGTATCCTAAAGCAGCAGATATTGCTCAAACTGTAAAACATTTAGATGAAATAGAATATTACGATGAAAAATTGTCACAAATAAAGTCTGGTGTTTGGATAAAAAATGAATTTAGTGATTATAAGTATCTTTATGAAGATAAAGATATGGATCCTGATTTGAGAGACTCGTTAGTGGAGATGATGGAATGGAATGCATCTGGACAGTGGACTGTTGAGGATTATGAAGAGTTTTATGAGAAAGTAGAAAAATATCAAAAAGAAAATATAAAGAAAGAGGATGAGATATCTCAAAAAGAATTTGATGAATTAAAAGAAAGAATAAAGAAAAAAAAGAATGAATATATCTATCTTCTTTCACAAACTCCACCTAAAAAGGGAATGAAAGAGGAAGAAATCCAATATACAAGCTGGGGTAAACCCAATAGTATAGTTGATCTAGAAGATTCCATGTTGAAATGGGAAAATCAACGTATGAATCGAAAACATAGAATCTATATCTGGTATGGGAAAACGTGGGATGGTTATTTAAAACCTATAAAACAGGTCTGGACACACTACAGTCCTAAAGGAGAGGGTTTTGTTTTGGCAGTACACGAAGGCGAAGATTTGATTAACGTACAATAGAAATCAAAAAATAGGAGGTAAAGAAAAATTTTCCATGAATATAAAAAAAGCATATCTAAGATATATTGAACGGACACTTCTGGATATTGCCGCTCTGTATGGGATAGAGGAAGTGTTTGGAGGTCAGTTACTTTCTTTTCCAAAGATGGCAGGTTGGTTTGAAGGAGAAAAGATTGGCGGAGATTTCCTGGTAAGAGTTAACCAGACAGCAGAAAACAGCGAGCTGATCCTGGGTACTATGATGGGTTTTGTGTCGCAGCTGACAGAGTTTTTGGGACTTGCTCCAATCAGTGCTCAAACAGGGATCAGCGAAAAAAACATCGGGACTTTGTTTTCACAAAACAAAATCTTTAATACAAACAGTCGAGATAACGATAAAAATAACATAAGGTTTATGATAGAAGAGCTGTCGCTTGCTGAGATCTCGGTTTTGGATCAGGAAATTTTGCTGAGAGTGATGACCCAAAACCTGCTTTGCAAAATGATGGAGCAGCAGATCGAACTTCCAGAGCAGAAAGGCTGCACCCTTCTTTTGTGCGCAGAGGAAAAGACACTGATGAAAGCGCTGGAGCTTGCACGTCAGCTGCGGGAAGAAGGTTTTGCAGTAGCGGTGATGCAAAAACAGGATCACAAGCAGGAAGCAGAATATCTGGGCGCAGAATTTATCGCGCATCTGACCGAACAGGAAGTTTTAAATGGTATGATTCTGGTCAGCAGTCAGAGAAGCGACCGCATTGATGAGGTATCGATCAGCGGGCGGGGGCTTACCGATTATATCTATGAGCGCACCATGTCCCAGGCGATGCAGGATGTGGAAGAAAGCTTAAATGCTGATACCAGCACTTACGATTTTACAAAAGGCTTTTCTTTGTTTTAAAAAACATTGAGATAGAAAATCAGAAAAAAGGAGAATAGACTATGGCAGAAACAATGAATGGTTTAAAGAGAACCAGCTATTGCGGCAGACTTTCCAAAGAGAACATCGGCAAAGAAGAAGTTGTTTGCGGATGGGTGCAGAAACAGAGAGATAAAGGTCACCTGATCTTCATCGACCTGCGTGACCGCACCGGCGTGGTACAGTTGGTATTTGACGATGGTACCGACAGAGAGGTATTCGAGAAGGCAGCTTCGGTTCATTCCGAGTATGTTCTGATCGCAAAAGGTATGATCCGTCAGAGAGAAGCAATCAATACCGAAATCTCTACCGGCGAAATCGAGATGTATGTCAGCGAGCTGCGCATCCTGTCCAAAGCACAGACCCCTCCATTTGAAATCACCGACAAGAGCAAGGTAAAAGAGGAACTCCGCCTCAAATACCGTTACCTGGATCTGAGAAGAAAGACCCTGCAGGAAAAGATGATTCTGCGTCATCAGATTGCAAAGGTTACCAGAGATTATTTCTATGAGAATGATTTCCTGGAAATCGAAACCCCAATGCTCATCAAGTCCACACCGGAAGGCGCAAGAGACTATCTGGTTCCATCCAGAATCCATCATGGAAAATTCTATGCGCTCCCACAGTCCCCTCAGATCTACAAACAGCTTCTGATGCTGTCCGGTTTTGACCGTTATATCCAGCTTGCAAGATGCTTCCGTGACGAGGACCTGCGTGCAGACCGTCAGCCAGAGTTTACTCAGGTCGACCTGGAAATGTCCTTTGTTACTCAGGAAGATATCATGGACATGCTGGAAGGCTATATGAGACGCCTGTACAAAGAGGTTAAGGGAATTGACATTCCAAAGATGCCTCGCCTGACCTTCCATGAAGCAATGGAACGCTATGGTTCGGATAAGCCGGATACCCGTTTTGGCATGGAAATTATTAACCTCACCGAACAGGTTAAGGACAGCAGCTTCCCAGTATTTGCAAATGCAATTGCTGAGGGTGGTTCGGTTCGCTGCATTGTTGCAAAGAATGCAGCATCCACTCTGACAAGAAAAGCAATCGATAAACTGACCGAACAGGCAAAAGGTATCGGTGCAAAAGGCCTTGCATTCATCCGCTGGGCTGACGAAAAACCAAACTGCTCCTTTGCTAAATTCATGAGCGAAGAAGAATTGACCGCACTGCTGAACACCCTCGGCTGCGAACAGGGTGACGTTGTCCTCATCGTAGCAGACAAAGACCGCGTTGTTCTGCCAACTCTTGGTCAGCTGCGTCTGACTCTGGGCAAACAGCTCGAGCTGATTCCAGAAGGACAGTACAACTTCCTGTGGATCACCGAGTTTCCATTCTTTGAGTGGGACGAAGAGAGCCAGACCTGGCTTGCAATGCATCATCCATTTACCATGCCTCTGGAAGAGTGCCTGCCATACATCGACTCCGATCCGGGTTCGGTTCGTGCACAGGCTTACGACATGGTAGTAAACGGCGTAGAGCTCTTAAGCGGTTCCATCCGTATCACCGATTACGAACTGCAGCAGAAGATGTTCGAGGCACTGGGTCTGACCGACGAGGAGATCAAGGCAAAATTCGGCTTCCTGGTAGATGCTTACAAATACGGTGCACCACCGCATGGAGGCGCTGCTCTGGGTCTGGACCGCATCGTTATGACCATGTGTGGCTGCGACAACCTGCGTGACGTTGTTGCCTTCCCGAAGGTTCAGAACGCAAGCGAGCTGATGAGCCAGTGTCCATCCCCGGTTGATCAGAAGAGTCTGGATGATCTGGCAATTGCTATCACCGAAATGGAAAAAGAAGAAGAATAAAGATCATATCAAAACGGAGCCTGTATTTTGCAGGCTCCGTTTTCTAAAAGAATTTTTGGGAAAAGGGGAGATTCTGGTTGAAACTGAAACTTTGGGTCGAAGGAAAGAAGATTCGGGTGGAGTGCAGTGTTTTTGTCAAAAAGGAGGATTTTTGTTTTGCACTGGCAAAGTCATTTACCATAACAAAAGCAACCTGCAATCAAAAAGAAATCTTAGTCCAGGGGGAAGACTACGATTTGTTGTACCGTCCTCCGATGAAAAAATACCACTTTACGCAGTTACAGACCGGTGAGCTGACCTTCTGGTATGAAGGAGGACTCGAAGGTTTGTGGGCGACCGAACAGGCACCCGAGGGACAATATTCCTGCCTGCGGGATGAAGTATTTGCGTTTAGCACCCTCAACGGATGGTACCCGATGGAGTTTGATGCAGACCTGTGCGAAGTCGAGGTGCAGGTCGGCAAAGAGTGGCGGGTGATTGGTGCAGAATATCTGGAAGAAAAAGATGTCTGGCTATACCGCCAGACAAGCGAAATTGACTGCAATATCATCGGGGTTTGTAAAGAAAAATATTTTGTAATGGAGGATGAGGAGCTCAGTCTCTTTTTCCCGGATGAGCGGATGCGGGACAAGGTAGAGCCGTATTACCGTGGTTACCATGAAATTGCAGAATTTTACCGTTCTTTCTATGGAAATGACAAGATGGGGAAGATGACTCTGTTTTTCCTGCCGGATATCGGGGAAGATTTTGGCGGGTACAAGCGGGACGGACTGATTGTGTTTACTGCGGTAAAGGAAGATATTCCGTCTGCGCTTCACCATATTGCACATGAGCTGGCACACAGTTACGCGATGGGAGCAGACTGTTATTCCTGGGAGGATTGGCTCAACGAGACGCACGCGGAATGGAGCGCACTTTTATATGAGCTGGAAAAGGACGAAGCCTTTTTTGAACACTGTCTTGCCAAAACAAGGGAGCGCTATGGAGACAGAAAGCTTGCGTTAAAGGAAAATGGAGAGGAACATCAGGAATTTGTGCACGAGGCAGGAGTGCTTGTTTATGAGAAAATTTACCGCAGGTATGGGGCAGACAGCATCCGCACCATTTTGCGGACCTTTGATCATTTAAGCGAAAAATCCACCGCAAAGTTGTTGGAAACACTGACAGCGGATGGAGAGGGAGAGCTTGCCAGCATGATCGAATCCTACTGCTGATGGTAAAATATAAAAAAACAGCACCGTTTGTACGGTGCTGTTTTTCGTTACAGAATATTTTCTGCTTTATGCCATGGTAAAATAAAGACCGCGCCAGAAAAAGACGGGATTTCCGCCCTGAGAAAGCGGGGTCTGAGGATCTTCATAGATGGTAAATTCGCATAGGTGTTCTCCATCCTTTACAAAGCCTGCGGTATGCTCAGTTGAGGTTAGTGCGGCAATTTGCTCGTGCTCATATTTGGGGTTTATCACATAGAAGGAAACCTGCCCGTCAGCATAGATTTCATCAATCAGTTCCTCTGGGAGAACATCACTTTCCAAAGTGGATGCCTGATCACAGATTTGAATCAGCTCGGTTATTCTGGCATCCCGACTGAAAAATAGTCTGCCAACCAGAATAACGATTCCGAGTACGACAAGAACGGTGATGGTTCTGGCAATTTTATTATTCCAGAACTGGAGAAGGAAGGCTTTTTTGGAAGAAGCTGCATGTGTGATTAAATCAAACAAAACGGCGAGCACAAAGAAGAGAATAAAGTTTTTGGCAAATACCCAAAATACCTGTTTAGACAGAATCGGAAAGTACAGTCTACCGCCAAAGAAATCAAAGAGTGTGAAGACAACAGAAAGGAGCAGGGATTCCAAAAGTGCTTTGTCGAGGATATCCTCCAACAGATATTGAAACGGTTTCTTTTGTTTATTCATGGGAAAGCCTCCTTTGTGCGATATAGGGTGCAGCTTATTTGGCAGTGACCGGAAGTAGGGTAAAGTCATAGCTTCCATCCTGCTGGTTCAGGTACATCAGCAGCACCGTCTTTCCATCATTGGAAACGGTCTGGTAGTAAACATTTTCATCCATTCCGCAGTTTTTTGGAAGCGGAGCAGTTGCCCTTACCGAAAAGTCCTTGGTATTGTAAACAGTAACGCTATCTTCTCCCAGTGCAGAAGCATATTTTCCGTTTCCGCTGAACCGGATGGAAATCTGATGGAGAAAATCTGTGACAGGAAGCTCCTTCCATTCATGTGTTTTAATGTGAAAACAGGTCAGCTTATCATCCGGAATCCCTTCATATAAGCTGGGACGCAACACCACATAATCACCCCACATGGTAATTTCATGCAGTCCTTCCCGCTGGTCAATGACCTTACCTTGGTTCAGGTCAAAGAAAAGGCTGGTGTTTTTGTGGTTTGGCTGGTCAAGCAGACAAAGCCATGCAAGGTCGTTGCTGATACATTGTAAATCGACCAATCCGTCCATGGAATACTGTGTGACATTGCCGTCAGTTTTCACATATAAAATATCCTTTTCAGGGTTTGCATAGATGAGGGTTTTGTTGTCGGGAGTAAGACTCAGGCGTTCGCCCATCGTTTCATCCATCGGCTGGATGCCATCCTGTGTGACCAGATGTCTGCTTCCATAGTCGACATACAGAAAGCCATCCGGGAGTTTTTTATATACATCTACCGGTAATTCCCGGGTGAGGTCGGAAGGAAGGTCAGATTTGATGCTTGTTTTAGGGTGGAGGTCTCTGCCATAGCGGTCAATCTGAATTGCTGTCAGAGTTTCAGGAAAGGAAACGACCTTATAGTTACTTCCATCCCAGGATGCATACGCTACTCGGTCCAGTGGATCAAAGGGAGCGCTGGGTGCCTGTTTTCCAAAACAAAGCTGAAATACCAGAAGAAGCAAAACCAGAATTGAAATGATGGAAGAAAGCTTTTTTGGCATAAGAAGACCCCCTTTGGATGACCACTGAAAGTTTGGTTTTCTACAAACAGCATAATCTATAAATTGACAAAAGTCAATTTAAATCTAAGACTTTCTGCTTTTTGTAAAATATTTTTCTGGTCGATTGGGCAAAAGGATGTGAAGGAGAAAATAAAAAGTCTGTGCAGAATAAAAAGATTGCCCCGAAGTTTAAAGCTTCGGGGCAATCTTTGCTTATCTTAAAATTCCAAACGAGAACAGAATTGCCGCTAGAGAAAAGTAAAACGGATTGTCCATCTGGTTTAATATCGCTGCCAGAGACGCTGGAAGGCTTCCTGAGAGGTTTAACAGTACAAATGCCAAAAAGAATACCAAAAACAGGATTGGCAGCAGCAGGAGCATCATACGCAGTGCTGCAGGCGGGCTTTTAAGCCACTGACCGCTGATAACCGATACGATGGCGCCGGTAAAGGAAAACGAAAACAACGGTAGAAAGAATAACGTTTTTAGGGCAGAAAAGGAAGAGTTATAGTTTGCCGCAGCAATGTCTGCCAGAACAAAACGGTAAAGCAGGAGATAGATTGCGCTCAATATGGCAGCGACAATGCAGAAAATCGAAAAACGAGATATTTGACGTGTCATAAAATCCCTCCTCAGGGGTTTGGTGGAGAAAGTATTTTCTGTCGAATCGTTTGTCACCATTATAGCATGACAAAAAAGTAGCTGCAAGACAGGAAAAAAGGACAGCACACAAAGCCTTTGTATGCTGTCCTGAGTGAATGATATTTTAGTTTGGAGAATGGAATTTTAATTTTCCGCTTTGACCGCAGGGCAAACGCAGGAATATCCGTTCCAGGCAAACAGAGCGTTTTCCTCGATGTTTCCATAGGTCTGTTCGACATCGCATAGATACAGGTAATGATCGCCTGCTTCATGGAACTCTTTCAGGCGGCAAACAATGGCTACACGGCTATGAAGCGGAATCTGAACAGAAGTTCCTTCAACAGAGATTAATTCAATTCCAAAACGGGATGCTTTGTCAGTATCCCGACCTGAGCAGCTGCCGCAGTGCATAACAGCCTGAGCCAGACTGGAACCGGGAATGGTGAGCACAACCTGATGATTGGAACGGACCAGTTCACCGCTGTAGGAAGTTTTTGCCATAGCAAAAGCGATCATATTGGGATTGAAGGAGAGGTAGTTCCACCAGGAAACCGTTGCCAGGTTGGTGGAGCCATCCGGTTTTTGTGTACAGATTAGAGAAACAGGGTTTGGAGAGGTAAGCTTGGAGGCAAATGGGAGATCAATCTTTTTCATAAAAGTACCTCCTTGGTTTATCAGAGCGATGCGCCCAGATTAAAAGCAGCCTTGAGCTGTTCTGGCTTTTGCAGGATGCTTCCGGCATCCATATTGCCGCCTGCATAAACGATACCGCGATCTTTCCATCCGAGGTTGTTTAACAGGGCGTGATAAAAATGAGCAACAGGTTCAAAGTTTTCCTGGCTGTCTCCTTCTGCTGCCATAAGCAACACACAATCCTTTACCGGGTTAGCATAATTAGGATTACACTCGGCAACAGCGAACAGTCGATCAAAAGCAGTTTTCAGCTGTCCGGAAATACTCCAGTAATACATCGGTGAAGCAAGTACAACAAGGTCAGCCTCAACATAGTGCGGATAGATTTTCAGCATATCATCCTTCTGAACACAGGGACTTGTGGGATCTTTGCCGCCTTTGCAGCATCCCAGACAAGGGTGAATGTTCATCTTTTGCAAATCGAATCGGATGACCTGGTGTCCGTTTTGTTCTGCACCTTTGGTGAACTGTTCGATCAGCGCGGAAGTGTTTCCATTTGAGCGGGGACTTCCGTTGAGAATGATAATCTTTTTACTCATAATCGTCCCATCCTTTCTTGTCATGACTGAATTGACATCAATTCGGTCTTTGACTATAATTTAATCCAGAACAGGTGGAAAATCAAGTACGCACATTTTTGTTAGATACTAACCGAAAGGAGAGTTAAGGTGATTAAAAATTATATCGAAAAATCAAACTTTCAGGATACAGGATTCAGCTATACATTATCTTTGATTAACGGAAAATACAAGATGATCATTCTTTATTGCCTGATGGAGTTTGAGATCGTACGCTATAATGAATTGAAACGCTATATCGGTGTGATTTCCCACAAGACGTTGAGTTTATCGTTAAAAGAACTGGAACGGGATGAATTGATTATACGAAAAGAATATCCGCAAATCCCGCCAAAGGTAGAGTACAGTTTATCGGAAAAGGGAAAATCCTTGATGAAGATACTCGATCAGCTTTGTGTTTGGGGAGAACAGAACAAAGAAAAATAATTTTGGGATTTGGAAAGGACGGATCGTTTTTGAAAACGTTATATATTTCGGATGTAGACGGAACTTTATATCGCGGCGGGGAAGCTTCCCTGCGGGACCAGACAAGAGAGTTGTTTTCCAGATTGCTGCAGACAGGAACTGCGGTCACTATCGCTTCGGGAAGAAATCTTTATGGAATCTATGATATTGCCACCGAAAGCGGCATCACTCTGCCGGTTATTGCCTATAACGGGGCAGCAGTTTATGATTTTCACAAGGGCAAGGCGGTCAAAATTTTTCCGATGGAACGGGAAAAAACAAGGGAGCTGTGCCAGCTGTTTGAAGACGTGGGGCATCGGTACAAAGCCTGTGTCTTTTTTGAGGAGGAACAGCGCTGTCTGACTTTCAACCAGAATGGCTATCGCTCTCAGCTGTGGACCGATCTGGCGCGGCACCCTCAAAATGGGTTACTCTATGATGAGCCGGTACTGGAACGGAGTGTTTCGGAAATTTTGTCGGGGGAATGTCTTTACATCGGAACCAGTGGAACATATGAGCAGCTTTTGCCAATCCATGAAAAGGCGTGCACCATTTCGGGGGTACAGTCGGTGATGCACCGCAGTCCGTACGATGAAAACAAGTGGTTTGTGGATATCGGTTCGGACAAGGCAGGAAAAGGCGCGGCGGCACTTTTCTTAAAGGAGATGCTGGGAGCTGAGGAACTGGTGACCTTTGGTGACAATCACAACGACATCCCGATGCTGGAAGCTGCTGACCGCTGCTACACCGTGCCGGAAGCACCGGAAGAAGTCAAGGCGATTGTAAATGGTGTACTGGACGACGACCCGGATTGTGTTTTGAAATTTTTGCTCAAAGAAGTAAACCAGCAGGCATAATTGCCTGCTGGTTTTTGTATCAGGAAAGACAGATAGAGCAAAGAATTATTTTCCTGAAGATGAAATTTTTCGTAAAGTGTGGTACAATGGAGAAAAATTTCACAAAAAAGGGAGAGAGTTCCTTGGAAAAATATTTTATTGGAGAAATTATTCGGCAAAAAAGAACCGAGCTGGGACTCAAACAATGTCAGCTTTGCGAGGGAATATGTGAGCCGACAACGATGTCCCGAATTGAATCTGGAAAACAAATGCCGGGCTTAAATACATTAAAAAACTTATTGCAGCGATTGGGATTATCGGACGAGCGTTACTATGCGCTGGTGAGCAAAAACGAAATGCAGATTGCTGATCTTCAGACTGAAATTGTTTCCGCTAATGTGTTTAAAGACCCTCAGAGAGGCTTGCCTAAAATCGCGGAACTGGAAGAACTTGCTGATCCAGACGATCACTTGCTGCATCAATTTATTCTTCGTTCCAAAGTTTTACTTGGGAAAAAAGAAAATGGACAGATTATCCCGTACACTTATGAGGAAAAACTGGATATGCTCTTTAAAGCGATCCGCTTGACGGTGCCGAACTTTGATATCGATGCGATTGAGAAAGGTCTTTACAGTATCGATGAAGTGAAAGTCATCAATCAGATTGCTACTGTTTATTCGAATCATGGGGAAAGCCAAAAAGTAATCCATATCTACGATCAGCTTTTGCAATATATCAAAAAACATTTTCAGAATATTTTGCAGTCCGGAGGTCTGCTCCCTTTGGTCGCATTCAATTACGCGAGAGAGCTGGATCTGATCGGACGTTATGCAGACGCAATTGAAATTGCTGAAACTGGTTGGAAAGCCTGTACCCAGTACGGGCAATACCGTACTTTGCCATCCACGATTGCAATTATCGCAGAATGTTATCACTTCTTAGGTCAGGATGAAAAAAGCAAAAAATATTATAAGCAGGCTTTTTACCTTTTCGAAGCAATCAATAACAAGCGTGGCATTGAAGTAATAACTTCTGAAGCTAAAAAATATTTTGGAGAGGATTTTTCCTTTTAGCAAAACAGCCGGCGATATCGCCGGCTGTTTGATTTTTTGGCTATTTTGTCCCCGAGCCGTTCTGCACAATCTCGATCAGGCAGGGCAGGGAATCAATATCATAGTGAATCGGGATATCCTGCGGGCGGGGTTTGTGCTGCGGGTTAAACCAGCAGGCATCCACGCCGGCGCGGCGTGCTCCCTCCATATCCGAGGAAAGGGAATCGCCGATCATCAGTGCGCGGGTCTTGTCAAAGTCTGGGATGCGTGCAAAGACGTAGTCAAAAAATTCTTTCATCGGTTTTTGGAAGCCCGATTCCTCCGAGACGAAAATATCGGTCAGGAAGGGAGAAAGTCCGCTTGCCTGAATTCGGCGGCGCTGGGTGGCACCGACTCCATTTGTGAGGATGTACAGCCTGCAGCCCATCTCATGCAGCTGTTTGCAGGTGTCCAGAGCATGGGGCAGGGTTTTGCCACCAAAGCCGAGATTAAACAGGTATTCGGTGTTGAAGGCGTCGGAATCAAGGTCGATATGCAGCGCTTCAAACAGCTTTGCAAATCGGGTGGCGAGCAGCTGCTGACGGGTGATTTTGTTCTGTTCAAACTCCCGCCAGAGATTTTGGTTGATTGACTGATAAAGCTGGTCGATCTCGTCGGAGAAGGGGAGATTGTGTGCCTGAAAGGTGCGGATGAGCGCCTGATGTTCGGCATCGGGGAAATCCATCAGGGTTTCGTCCGCATCGATGAGAAGAATATCATATTTCATGAGAAAACCTCCATTGCTCGTTTTCTTTTAGGATAGCAGAGCGGGGGAATTTATGCAAACAGAAAATCCCCTCACATGCTCCATGGTATGTGAGGGGGAGAAACTATTCGTTATCGAATGCCTGCCATTTTTTGCAGTCCTGGCAGTAGCGGAACAGCTTGGTGTCATTGTTCTGGTCGGTTACCTCAAAATACATCCAGTTGTGCTCGTGGTACGAAGGTGCTTTTTCGATGACCTGATGACGGAGCATCGAGGAAAGCTTTTCAGCGGTGACGCCGGAAACCTGATAGGTATACTGGTTTTTTAACGGGTCGGATGCGGTGAGCTTTATTTCGAGCTTATTCTTCTGAGCAAAAAGCTCGAATGGGTTAGCTTCTTCGTAAGGCTCCCAATAGTAGTCCATCAACATCATGTTGAGAAGCTCCGGGTCCTCCAGAATCAGGCGTGCCTGTTCGTTTGATGTGGATGCGAGGTATTCGATCAGGCGAGCGGTCGCGCGGGGAGTGTGTGCTGTACGTTGAGCAAGTTCTTCTTCGGACATTTCCTCAGATGTTTCCACAGAAAGCAGTTGCTGTTCTGTTTTGTCGTTTGGTTCTGCGCTGTCCCAGATTTTAGCGATATCTTCGTCCGAAAGGCCTTCCTCATGCATCTGTTGTACATATTCTTCGGAAGGGTAGAGGTAGAAATTTAACCCGGATTCACTCTCTTTGTGGGAAACGACCGGCGGGACATACTGGTTGTCCTGATTTTCCGAAAAGTTTTGTGCTTTGATGGCAACCGAGTTTAACGAAAACAGGAAGGCTGCCGAGAGGATGGAAACGGAGATAAACAGAAAAATCTTTTTTGACATGAGAAAAGCTCCTTTCTATTATGGATGAATGGATTCTAAGCCCATCATAACCGAAAGAACTACAAAAGTCAACTATAATCGAACGAAAGACACAAAAAAGAAAGCCCTCCGCTGTGGGATAGCGAAGGGCTCTCTTTCGACGAATCTATTAAAGGAGGGTTAATCAGGAGTGTTCCTGCTGCGGGACGGGATGTCCGCAGCGGGGGGAATCGTTTTCTTTTAAAGGGTGGACTCCTTTTAAAAGAAGATTAACCTTACTTCGTCATTCATATTATTCCATTTTTCGCCAAAAATCAATGAGCATTTCGCGCAACCGGTCAGTTGCATGAAATGCCCATTGACAAAGGATTCAAAACGATATTATGATTAAAGGGTACGGAGTCGAAAAAACTCGAATTTTGGAAAGGATGTATTATTATGAAAAAATTATTCATTACTCTGCTGGCAGCTCTGACCCTGTTTGCAGCAGTACCACAGATGTGCTTTGCAGATGAACCAACCACCCCACCAACCGTAGAACAGGGCGAAGGCGAAGAGGGCGACGAGCAGACCCCACCAGCACCAATTCCTTGTGATTGCGTTGATGAACCTATGGGTGATAATAACTAAATCTGAAATTCATCGCCGAAGATATCTTTGGCGTAGTCTTTGACAATGTTACAGCTTTTATAATTTTTCATAAGATGATTGGCATAGTAGGCATCAATTAAATTAGATTTACATTTTTCATCTAAGCCTAGTTCGTGTTGAGCATAGGCAATATTTAAAAGCAATCCTCCCAATCCTCTTGCCTTATTATATTTGATACATTCTTGTTGTCCTAATGTAGCAACTTCAATACATTCTTCGTATCTACGCTCTAAGCCCAGTAAACGGGAATAATTGTAAGAAAGCATAATGAAGAGAGACACTTTTGCTTCTGAATTTAAAAGGTGTTTGCGGGAATCATCAAAAAGCTGACGATAGATGTGTATTGCAAAGCGGCGATCACCGGCTTCTGAATAGCTGTTTGCCAGTTGATTTAAGATTTTGACTTCCTCGATGCCCAACAGGTAGTCGGAGATATGGTCAAAATCAAAGTCCGGCAGAGTGAGAGAAAGTGCCTGAAGAAGCAGGTCGCGCGAGGCAGGATAATCCTCAGGGAAATATGCCAGCGCCTTGCATCGCAAAATAAATTGCTGCGTGATTTTATCCGTAGGTTCGACCAACTGTTCGAGCCTGCGGATTTTTTCTGCCGCTTTTTCGTATTCCTTTTGAGAATTGAGGGCAACAATCTCCTTTTGCAGGTCGGAAATTTCAAAATCTTTTGGCCCAAGTAGAACCGCAAGCTGGTCTTCGTTGATTCCCAAACGCTGTAACAAAACACCCAGTATTCCAGAAGAAGGTTCCTGTTTTCCACGTTCAATGCGGGAAAGGGTGGATTTGTCACAGATGCCACGACAGAGATCTTCCTGACGGATGTGCTGCTCCTCCCGCTTCTTTTTGATAAAAAGCCCGATATTATAAGCTTTCATGGTAAGACCTCCTTTCATGGCCTTTTTCTTCATTATACCATTAAATGGAAAAAATTGTCTACCGTATTATAGAAAGATTTTAAAAGACGAAATTGTGATAGGATTTTTGTGTAAGAATCAAAAAGGATACCACAGTGGGTGCCCTTGGATGAGATTTTTGTCTGTGGTCAAAGAAAGCGGGTGTAGTTTTTGACTTGCAGAAAAGTGGGGGATTGTGAGCAGTTGAAAAAATGAGAGAAACTTAAAGTTTCAATAGCAGTACAAAAAAGAAAAAGCACTGCAATACGCAGTGCTTTTTTAGCTCTTTTGAAATGGAGGAAGGATAGACGACTTGTCCCTCCCGAGACAACAAAAAAGACATCACAAAATGTGATGTCTTTTTTGCTTGGCGCGCTTGGAGGGACTCGAACCCCCGACCTACTGGTTCGTAGCCAGTCACTCTATCCAGCTGAGCTACAAGCGCATTCATATTGTTGCTGTTTGAATCAGCTTTCATATAATATCACAGCCAGAAATTTTTGTCAAGGGATTTTTTCAAATTTTTTCAAGAATTTTCTTTTTCCGCGTAAAAGAGGTTGAGCAGGGTCTTTCCACCGGCAAAAGGAGAGGAAATGACACCGCCGCGGTCATAGCGGATGGAGAAAGGAAGCTGATGATCGGAAAGGGTATGTTCTTTGAGCAGAGAAAGAGGAATCACAAGGTTTGCGCCCCAGAACACGCCTTCCAGATTTTCGCCGCCATCACGGGAAAGCTGGATGCGGCTGTCCGGCAAGACGGTGTCTTTGCAGGAAAACTGGATAGAAAAATCAGAACCAAAGCAAAGGAAAAACACGTAGGCTGGGTCTGGATTTTTTTCAAAGCAGGTGATGTGCAGACAAAGGTCTTCTCCCTCGCGGTGGAGCGTCAGGGTGGTGTAGGTGAGGGGTTCATATTCTGCGCTCAAGCGGTGGCAGAACGGCAGCGGGGAAATAAGGTTAGACAAAAGATCACTTCCTTTATGGTTTTATTATCTTTATGATACCAAACAAAATAGTAGAATAAAAATGGCTCAAAAGGGGAGTCCTTTTGAGCCGAGCAAGTTCGCAGTTTACAGCAGGTTGATTAGGCTGTTTTCTTTTCATTTAAAGCAGGGTCAGCAAAAATCTTTTTGCCGACGCCGGTTTTTTCCAGTGCGCGCACCATCGGAAGTCCAAGTGCAAAGCAGGCAATCGCTTCACCCAAAGCGACCTGGCCGGCATTGATAAGGAAAACACCGAGGTTAAAGCCGCCGCTGATAACAAAGGTCAGTTCCAGGCCGACAATAATGCCGTTTGCAAGAACCGGCATGAGCGCGGAAAGGATTGGAAGACCTTTCAGGCGGATGTCGCGGAAATGATAGCTTAAAAATCCCGCGAGGAGGGTTGCTGCCGAGCCAAAGACAATGTCAAGAGGTCCCAGGATGTTTGCTCCGGTGGCAGCACCAAGGGTGTTGACCAGCACGCAGCCGAGGGTAAGTCCGGCAACAGGGTTTGCTGCGAATACTGGCAGGAGGGTCAATGCCTCTGCAATGCGCAGCTGAACAGGACCGAAGATCAGAGTCATAAAGGGCAGACTCAGCGCAAAATAAAGCGCAGCGATCATAGCGGTCATCGCCATTTTCTTTACAGTGTTGTTTCTCATATTCAATTTTCCTTTCGTAGTGTGTTTTTAAGTCAGGAACTTGCGACTGACTGCATTCGGGGTTTTCTTTGGATGCGAAAATATTATATCGCATGAAAGGAAAGATTGCAAGCTGTTATGTGCTATGATTAGGAAGGAACACAAAAAGTCAGGAGGAAAACAAAATGAACAAAGACTACCTTGTATTAGATTTAAAATATCAGTGGGGAGAACAATCAGCAATACTCCTCTATTTTCTCTTGTTTTACAGAATTATTTTAAGTATTGCATTATCTCTTGTGATTTTAACTGTCGTTTTAGAATTTTATAATTGACAAAACGCTTGCAATCCCCTATTATATAAGATATAAAAACAATTCTTACAGAGAAAAAATGGGAGAAATAATTTATGGCAAGTGCAAGAGAAAAGGTGATAAGTGGGGATTATGTAGGAGCAAATTGTTTCGCGGGCTCATTTGGTACTCCTGTAAAGATTTGCGATGAGAGAAAAGGGATTAGAATTGAATTAACAAAATCAAATGTAAAAAATTATGAAGTGTTAGATGCGGAAGAACGAAAAAGCGGAACAAGCGGAATACTTCGTGCTGCTGCTGGTGCCATGCTTCTTGGACCTGTCGGTCTTGCCGCAGGGCTTACCGCAAAAAGAAAAGGGATCTATATGGTAGCGATTGAATTTTATGATGGTAAAAAATCGCTAATTGAAATAAATGAAAAAGCATATAAAAACCTTATTCGAGATATGTTTTAATGACCTATGTTTTACAATTTAATACAATTTTGTAAATTGAAAGAGTGGAGTGTTACACCCCACTCTTTCTTTCTAAAAAAGCACTTTACGCATTGAAGTTGGGTGAAAACTTACCTTGCAAAAAGAGGAAAATTCATATATGATATAGGTAATCATGAGGTGCTTTGCGATGATGTGATTGATACTACGGGCAGGGCATCGTGTTTATTAGAAAAGAAAAAATGAACGGGGGATTTATCGTGGAATATTTACAGGGAACTTACCGCGTTGTAAAAATTCGTCCGGGCTGTATGTGTGACTTTACCATCGAGTGTCCGGAAATTGCGGCTCTGTCTAAAGCAGGTCAGTTTGTTCATATCCGTGTGCCAGGATTTACTCTGCGCAGACCAATTTCCATCTGTGAGGTGGACAAGCAGGCAGGTACCATCCGTATTCTGTTTGACATCCGCGGCGAAGGCACCAAGGTGCTTGCCAACACCAAGGAGGGCGACCTTCTGGATGTAATGGGACCATTGGGCAACGGCTTTGAACTGCTTGATCCAAGCAAAAAAGCAGTTGTAGTCGGCGGCGGCATCGGCGTGCCTCCAATGCTTGAGACTGCAAAATCCTATGGTGAAAACGCAACTGCTATTTTGGGATTCAGAAGTGAGGACAAAATTGTGCTGACTGATGACTTCACAGCGCAGAAAAACTGCGTGATGCTGTGCACCGATGACGGTTCCGCAGGTCACCATGGTTTGGTTACCGATCTTTTGAAAGTTCGGATGGAAGAGGAAAAACCGGACATTGTTTATGCGTGCGGACCAAAGATCATGCTCAAGTTCGTGGCAAAGATGTGCGAGGAATACGGCGTTCGCTGCCAGGTTTCTCTGGAAGAACGCATGGCTTGCGGCGTAGGTGCTTGTCTGGGATGTGCAACACCGATTAAAGCAGACGACGGTTCGATTACCTATCTGCATGTCTGCAAGAACGGTCCTGTATTTGAGGCAGAAAGGGTGGTATTCGATGAGTAATTTAAAAGTTAATATCGCCGGCGTGGAATTTAAAAATCCAGTCATCACAGCATCGGGCTGTTTTGGCTTTGGAAGAGAATATGAATGTGTTTATCCACTGGAGCGTCTGGGCGGAATCTCGTTAAAAGGTATGACCTTTAAAGAGCGTCTGGGCAACCCTCCACCGAGAATTGCCGAAACTCCGAGCGGCATGCTCAACTCGGTTGGTTTGCAGAATCCTGGTGTGGAGCATTTTCTCAAACATGATATGCCATACCTTGCAACCAAGGATACGGTAAAGATCGCGAATATTGCAGGCAGCTGCATTGAGGATTACTGTGCAATTGCAGAGCGTCTGAGCGAAAGTGAAATTGATATGTTTGAGCTGAACATCTCCTGTCCAAACGTAAAGCAGGGCGGTGTTGCTTTCGGTACCAGCTGTGAAAACGCAGCTCATGTTGTAAAAGAAGTTCGCAAATATGCGAAAAAACCAATGATCGTAAAACTTTCTCCGAATGTAACCGATATTGCTTCGATTGCACAGGCAGTTGAGGCAGAGGGTGCAGATGCAGTATCTCTGATCAATACCCTGCTTGGTATGAGAATTGATATCAATACCCGCCGTCCAATCCTCAAGAACAATGTGGGTGGTCTGTCCGGTCCGGCAGTATTCCCGGTAGCGGTAAGAATGGTATGGCAGGTAGCAAACCGCGTGAAGATTCCGGTTATCGGTATGGGCGGCATTGAAAAATGGCAGGATGCAATCGAAATGATGATGGCAGGTGCCAATGCAATCCAGATTGGTGCAGCGATGTTCTATAATCCAAAAGCACCAATTGAAGTTATTGATGGAATGAATCAGTGGCTGGAGGACAATCATATCTCTGACATCAATGAGATTGTCGGTACCGTTCAGCCTTGGTAGCCACCAGGCTGAGCCTGGACGCTGTTCGCGTTGTCGGTTTAGTGCGAATATGAGAGCCTCGCTCTCGCGCAGGTCGCTTGTCTTCGCCTGCGCTCGTTGGAGCACACCGCAGCAATGCAGAAGATTTTTATAAATACAACGATAAAAACAAGGAAAGGAAGAGAGCCTCGCCTTGGGCGGGAAACAAGATGACAATTTTATATCTGATCAGACATGGTGAAACCGGCGGAAATTATGAAGGAAGGTTTCAGGGGATCATCGATAACCCGCTCAATGAGTACGGAATCCGTCAGGCAAAGATGCTAGGTGAGGCGTTCAGTCTTTCCAAAATCGATGTGCTGTACACGAGTCCTTTGCAGCGGGCCAAAAAGACCGCAGAGATCATTGCGGAAATGCATGGTTTGGAAAAACTGTCTCCAATTGTGGATGAAGGTTTAATAGAGCTCAATGGAGGACTGCTGGAAGGCAGAAAATTCAGTGAGCTTGCGAAGGAATATCCAGAAGTAATGGAAGCCATGCACAGCTGTCCTGCATCAATGGAGTGTCCGGGTGGAGAATCGATGCGCGATGTATCGGAACGAATCGTGAAAACGATTGATCGTCTGGTGGAACAAAATAAGGGAAAGGTGATCGTGGCGGTGAGCCATGGAATCATTATTTCGTCTTATATCCATTTTGCAAGCGGAAAACCGTTTGAGGAGATGTCCAACAGTATGGTTGCCAATGCATCTGTAAGCAAGTTCTTGTTTAACGATGATATGATTGTTTGTATGGAGTATGCGGATGATCGTCGCCATATGAAGCATGGAACCTATCTGGAAACCACTGGATTTGAAAAACATGAGTGTCCTAATCCGGACCCTTATGCAGTGGAGAATCAAAATTAAATTGAAAAACAGTATGATTTTTTCAGGAAAAGGGGATAAACTGTCGGTTTATCCCCTTTTTTACACCTCAAAAACCCGCATGAAAAAGGGAAAAAGTGGGGATTTCCCACTTTTTTGAAAAAAATCTGGATTTTTTTCAA
>ERZ832522.1829-NODE-1829-length-27313-cov-3.220559_pt1 | contig 27313 bp, 20 predicted proteins | sample MGYA00519951_ERZ832522 | MGnify/ENA primary metagenome ERZ832522 (study PRJEB31850, sample SAMEA3708728) | human gut metagenome | biome: human gut; feature: human-associated habitat; material: faeces | place: China | collected 2014 ... | reverse complement strand
CGACCAGCGCCCGGCGAGAGCGGCGTCGAAGGCGGTCGACGCAACCTGGCGGCCCACCGCGGCCGCACGGGCGGCCCTGCGGGCCTCGCTGTGGAGCGACCGACCCCGCCGGCTGCTCGCCCGCCGCCGCGAGGGCGGCGGCGTCTGGCCGCCGGCTGCGGACGCCGATGCTGCCGCGGCCAGCCCTCCGGCGCGGGGAAAGCCCAGCCCGTCGCTGGTCGCCTCCCCCTTCCACACGAGCCGCTGCAGCGCCTCGGCCACCTCGCGATCCGTGCGTGCCACGGACCCGGCGAGCTGCGCGGCGCCATCCGTCAAAGCACGGAACGTGAGCGGCCCTTGAGCGACCAGCACGTGGCGCACGATGGCGTCCAGCGAAGGATCCTCCAACTCCCCCGGCTCGGCCGCGGAGACCTCCGCCACCCCGGCCTGGGCGTCAACGGGCAGCGGCGCCAGGGGCGAGTCCGTCGGGAAGAACGAGATGGGATGCGCCTCCCCCACAGTAGAGGCCGCCCACAGCACCTCGCCGGCGGCGATGAGCTCGTCCAGCATGGCCGGCCGATAGTCGGGCACGCGCGCGGGCAGCACCTCTCTCTCCCACTGTTCCATGGGAAGGGCCGCGCCCTCGAACTGCGCGATGACCTGGGCTACCCCGTCGACGCCCGCAAGCGTCGGCTCACCGGCGCGCGCGATGTCCTGACGATCCAGCAAGAAGCGCACATAGGCGTCGGCGGGAACGGGGCGCACCGCCTCGCGGGCCCGGGCGAGGGATCGGCTGCGCAAGCGGGCGAGCACGGCGCCGTCGGCCCAGCGGTCGGGCCCCAAGCGCACGAGACGCCCCTCGGCGGCCAGCCGTTCCAGCGACTCGGCCGCAAGCGCCACGCCGACCCCCAGGGTGCATGCGGCCTCTTCGCTGTCGAAAGGCCCGTGGGTGCGCGCGAAGCGGGCCGCAAGTCCGTCCAGGGGGCGGGACAACTTTCCCTCTCGCTGGGCCCAGAGGGGAGTCACAATGCCGAGCACCGCGCTCAAACGCGGGCCATCGTCAGCGGCAGCCCACCTCTTCTCGCCGCTGATGACGGCGGAGAAAGCGCGATGGGCGGCTTCCAAGTCCGCGAGAAGGACGGCGACTTCGCCGCCCTCGGTTCGGACGGCAATCTCCTCCACCGTAAGCGGCCCCAGCTCGCGCAGAAGATCGGCCACGCCTTCCGCGCCCCGCGCCTTCCAACCATCGGCCGTCCGCTGCAGCTCGGCCACGGTGCGCGCCACCACCTCTGTATCCAGCATATCTTCCACAGCACCGGTGCCCAGAAGCTCGCCCAGAAGCGTCGGATCCACGGACAGAAGCGACGCCTGCCGCTCGGCATGGGGCAGATCGCCCTCGTAGAGGTGCTCGCCCAAATACCCGAACACGAGCGGCGCCGCGAACGGCGACGGGGCGGCCGTGCGAACTTCGCTCATCTTGATGGAACCCGAGGCAAGACCGTCCATCACCTCGCGCAGGGCCGACAGGTCGAACACGTCCTGCAGACACTCGCGCAAGGCCTCCAGAACGATGGGGAAATCCTCCTCGCGCCGGGCCGCCTCCAAAAGCTGTCCGCCCTTGAGACGCTGCTGCCATAAAGGCGCCCGCTTGCCCGGGGCCGTCGGCGACATGAGCAGGGCCCGGGCCGCGCATTCGCGGAAACGGGCGGCGAACAGGGCCGTGAACCCCACGCGTTCGCGCACGATGGATTCCAGCTCGTCGGAATCGAAGCGGAACAGATCGCTTCCTGGCAGGGCGTCCTCGGCGGCGGGCACGCGCAGCACGATGCCGTCGTCGGAGGCCACAGTCTGCGGATCGAAGCCCAGCGCAGTGGTAACGCGATGGGCCACGGCCAGCGCCCAGGGCTCGTGCACGCGCCGGCCGAAGGGGGAATGCAGAATAACGCGCATATCGCCCGTTTCATCGGGGCAGGTCTCCACCACGAGTCGCCGATCCGTGGGCACCGCCCCGGTACAGGCACGCTGGGCCTCTATGAGAGCCGCCAGGTTGCGCTGGGCGTCCTCGTCCAGCCCGTCGGCCGTCAGGCGATCGCGCAGCGCCGGGGCCATGGCGCCCTCTTCCACATGCTCGACCAAGGCCTCATCCCGCTCGGCAGCGCGCGCAATACCGCCGTCGAGGGCGCGCACAAGGGCCCCCCGGGCGCGGCCCGTCTCGTAGGGGCGACCAATGGCCTCGCCGTGCCAGAAAGGCAGTCGCGCAGCGCGTCCCGGCGCCGCTTCCACGATAACCCGGTCGGCACCGATCTCCTTGATGCGCCAGGTGCTCGTGCCCAGGGCGATGATGTCGCCCACCCGCGACTCCATCACCATCTCCTCGTCCAGCTCGCCCACACGTCGGCGGCCCTGCCGGGCGTCGCCCTCCGGCAGCACCACCGAGAACATGCCGCGGTCGGGAATGGTGCCCGCCGCCGTTACGGCCAGGCGCTGCGAACCGGGACGCGACGTGAGCAGCCCCGTCTCGCGATCCCACAGGATCCGCGGCGCGAACTCAGCCACCTCGCCCGAACCGTAACGCCCGGCGAGCATGTCGAGCACTCCCTCGAAGGCGCGCCGGCCCAAATCGGCGTAGCAGGCCGACCGCCGCACGCAGGCAAGCCAATCGTCGGCTGGAAGGCCGTCCGGCGCCATGGCCACGGTGGCCACGGTCTGCTGGGCCAGCACGTCCAGCGCGTTGCGCACGAGACGCGTGCTCTCGATGGCACCGGCCTCCATACCCTCGGCCATGACGGCGGCATCGATGACCTCCACCCGGGTGCGCGGGAAGATGACGCCCTGGGAGCGGCCGCCCACCTGGTGGTTCGCCCGTCCCACGCGCTGCAGCCCGCTGGCCACCGAGGGAGGAGCGGCCACCTGCAGTACCAAATCGATGGAACCCATATCGATGCCCAATTCCAAGCTGGAAGTGGCCACCACGCAGGGCAGCTCTCCTGCCTTCAGCTCCCGTTCCACCTGCAGCCGCTTCTCCTTGGAGACCGAGCCGTGGTGGGCCTTCGCGATGACCACCGCCGGCTCGGTCACCAACGCCGTGGTAGAGCCGATGTCGGAACGGAAGCTCGCCCCCGGTGCCCCCCGCATGGCATCGGGGCCCGTGGGCACGCCGCGCACCGCATCATCGCCGAAAGCCGTCGCTTCCCCGCTGCCCGCGGCCGCCCAGAAGCCGGCCACCTCGGAATGGGGCGCGTCCAGACCGAGGCGCTTCGCGTACAGCTCGTTCAGCCGCGCCGTCAGCTTCTCGCACAAACCGCGCGAGTTCACGAAGACGATGGTGGATTTATGGGCCAGCACCTCGTCGAGAATGGCCGCCTCGATATGAGGCCAGATAGAGGAGCTGCCCAGGCGGCTGTCAGGATGCGGCGCGGGCGAGGCGCCCTCGGCCATGACGGCCCGAAGCGCCCGGTCGGATTTCCACGCGTTCTCGATAGGCGCCCGGCGCGGACCTGCGCCCCGCTGCCGCGTGCCGTCGCCGGCGCCGGCAAATCCCCCGAAGGCGGGGACGGCCGTCATGTCGCGCACGGGCACGCGCACCGAAAGGTCGAGGCTCGGGGGCGCTTCGGTGGCCACCACGGTCACCGGATGCGCACCGCCGAGGAACCGGGCTACTTCGTCGCGCGGGCGCACCGTGGCCGACAGCCCGATGCGCTGGGCCGGAGCCTCCAGCAAATCGTCCAGCCGCTCCAACGAAAGCGACAGGTGCGCCCCTCGCTTGTCGCCGGCCAGGGCGTGCACCTCGTCCACGATGACCGTCTCAACTGTGCGCAGCGCCTCTCGGGCCGCCGACGTGAGCATGAGGTACAGCGACTCCGGTGTCGTGATGAGAATATCAGGCGGATTACGAGCGATCTTGCGACGCTCGTCGGCGGGGGTGTCGCCGGTGCGCATGGCCGTGCGGATTTCGGGGGCCTTCGCGCCACGGCGCGCGCTCTCGACGGCCGCCAGCTCGGAGATAGCCGAAAGCGGCCCCTGCAAGTTGCGATCCACATCGGCGCCGAGGGCCTTCAGGGGCGACACGTACAGCACGCGCACGCCGCGGACCCACTTCTCGCCCGCTTCAGCGACCCGCGCCTTCTCGCCCATGAGCGCGTCAATCGCCCACAGAAACGCCGCCAACGTCTTGCCCGAGCCCGTCGGCGCTATCACGAGCGCATTCTCGCCCCGAGCGATAGCCTGCCATGCCTCGGCCTGCACCGCCGTGGGCGCCCCGAAGGCATCGGCGAACCAGTGGCGCACCGAATTGGAAAACAGCTCAAGGCCGTTCTCCTCTAAGCCTTCGACGGCCCCCCTCTCAGCATCTATGCCCGCGACGGCTCTTCCCCGTGCATCCAACGCCGCACTCACAGAAGCCCCTGCTCCTCGAAGGCGCCCAGCATCGATTTCAGCGCCAGCTTGCGCGCCGTCAGCTGCTGGTAGGTGGCCGTGCGCGTCTTGCCTTGGGCCCGCAAGCCCTCAAGAGTCACGCACACCGACTCCTGCTCTGCCAGCAGAGCGGCCAGCACCGCCTCGAACCGCGCGAGGCGCTCGCTATCGTCCATTCCCATTCCCCTTCCACGCACGCGAAAACTTAGGCGACATCGGCAGCGGCGAGATCTTTGTCGACGAGCCATCGCAAATAGTCGGAGCGCTTCATGCCCAAGCTATCCGCCCGCTTATCCATGCGCTCGATCTTCTGCTCGGTCTCCTTAAAGCCCACGAGCCTCAAATGCTCCCCGAACTTGAGGGGGCGCCCGACGATCACCTCCCCCACCGGCACGCCATCAACGCCTCCGGCATCCCATGGAGCAGCAAGAGCCTCAATCTCCTCCCGGGTTACTCCAAACATCTCTTCAATTTCTCTGTCTGTTTTCATCATTACCTCCTGACCATGCCCAGCTCTCGAAGAACTTTTTCCGAAGGAGGCGTCATTGCGTGATAAATAAGCACTCTGTCCCCTTGGTCTCTTGCAACCATCTGAACGGGTCGATGCATTTGATCGAACCCAATAGCAAGAATCTTATCCTCATTCGGAGACGCCCTGTGCTGCTGCACCACAAAATTCCTCCAGGCATACTCGATTTCCTCGCTACCCAAATCATGCTTGAGCGCGTGCTCGTGCACAACGATTTCGATCATCGCTACCTACTTTCGTTAAACGAAATTATACTGCAGGGCGAACGGCTCGGCAACAGCCATCAACAAGCGTTGCCTCGCTGAAACCGTCTGAGAAAATGTGAGGGAAAACGGCCCATGACAGCCTCCTTTACATCGGACGGCTGTCCTTCGAGCACAGAAGTTAGGGATATACCCAGCCTTTAGAACATTTGTTTTCGTTCATTATAAGGGAACAGATGTTCTTGTCAAGAGTAAGTTTTGCCAACTTGCCTTTGAAGCCGAGCCGAAGTCTCTCCGGGGCGCCGCTTCTCCTTTCCAAGGACAGGCGCCCGAAGAGCCATTACAATGGAGGCGTCTAATGAAACGTGAACGACCGCAAGGGGGAAATCGGTGCATAGCAACGAGGTGGCGAAATTGGCGGGCGTGACCGTGCGCACGCTGCGGCACTACCACCAGCTGGGGCTTCTGTCCGAGCCGCCGCGGCGGGCCAACGGGTACCGCGACTACTCCCCCGCCGACGTGGCCCGCGTGCTGCGCATCAAGCGCCTGGCCGGCCTGGGCTTTCCCCTCTCGCGCATCGGAGATGTTCTGGACGAGATGGATGCCGAGGGGAACGCGACATCCGCGAGCGCCTTGGACGAGCTCGACCGCGAACTGGCCTTGGAGATCGAGCGTCTGCAAGAGCAGCGGCGCACCATCGCCGAGCTGCGCGCGGAGCACCTCGACCCCGACCTGCCCGTCCGTTTCGCCCGCATCCTGCGCATGCTCTCCGGCGTGGACACCCTCGCCGACGCGCGGGCCGCCGACCGCACCGCCCTCATCGTCGCCGGGCACCTGTACGACGACGAGGCGCTCGGCGAGCTGGAGCGCGTGGTGGAACGCATTTCAAGCGAGAACCTCGTGGAAGCCATGGAAGAGCTCGATCGCAGGCTGGACGCTCTTACGCCCGATGCCCCCGAGCGGGAGCGGGCGGCCCTCGCCGAGGATTCCCTCGCGGCACTCGCCCCCGTCATCGCCTGCTTCGACACCGCCAACTGGCTGCGGCCCCCAACCGACCGCGAGCAGTTCCTGGACGAGATCGCCTTCGCGGACTACAACGAGGCCCAGCAGGATGTGTACGGGCGCATCGAACGCGGCATCGAGGCCGTCATGGCCGAGCGGACGCAAAGGGAGAAGGCGGCCGCCGCCCCTTCACAAGTCATCCACGGGCCGCTTGACCCCGACGTAACGTCATAGTTTTAACTGGCCTCTCGAACCCGCGATCCCCCGTTCGAGAAAGGCCCCGCCATGACCCTCGCGTCCCCGAAATTCCGCCGGCCCCGCAAACCGTACCGGCCGCGCAAGACCGCCCCCCGCTACCTGCTTTCCTACGCTTGTTCGCTTCTCGGCAACTCCGTGGCCGGCGTCATCTTGCCGCTCGTGCTGCTCGCCACCACCGGCGATGCCCTGGCAGCCGGCACCCTCGCGCTCATCTGCGCCGTGCCCCAGTTCGTCATCGGCCTTATCGGCGGCGCGCTCACCGATCGCTTCAACCGCCGCAACGTCTCCATCGTCTCCGACATTCTGTCGGCGGCCAGCGTGGCCCTGCTTCCCGTGGTCGATATGGTATGGGGCCTGTCCTTCGGTTGGTTCGTGGCCCTCGGCCTTCTCGGCGCCATCGGCGACATTCCCGGCATGACGGCCCGCGACTCCCTCGTACCGGCCGTCTGCGAGCGCGACGGGCGCAGCCTGCAGAAGTTCATGGGTCTCACCCAGTCCCTCGATTCCCTCGTGGTCATTGTCGGCCCGGCCCTGGCTGCCTTCCTCATGGGCGCGATGGGAAGCGTGAACGCCCTGTGGTTCACGGCCGCCATGTCGCTTTCCGCAGCGCTCATCACCCTCACGCTGCCCCGCTCCCTCGGCGCCGTCTGCGGCGCGGCAACTCCCGCCGCCAGCCCGACCGCCGTGCACATCGGCACCGCGAGCACACAGCCACGGCGCGGCCTTGTGTCCGGCGCGTGGAACGCCCTGCGCGACGGGGTGCGCGTGCTGTTCGCGAGCGACACACTTCTGCGCTCGTCCATGCTCATCAGTTTCGGCGTGGTCATGGTCATGGGCTCCTTCCAAGGCCTCGTCCTGCCGGTGCACTTCACTGCCGCGAACAGCCCCGAGCTGCTCGGCTACGTGCTGTCGGCCATGTCCGCCGGTATGCTCGCTAGCTCGCTCGGCTACGCGGCGCTCGCCCACAAGCTGCGTCGCCGCACCTGGTACATCCTGTCGCTCACCGGCATGGCCTTGGGAATCTTGGGGCTGGGCCTTCTGCCGTCGCTTCCGCTGCTCATCGCGAGCGCACTCATGCTGGGTCTTTCGGCCGGCCCCATCTCGGCCCTGCTCGGCTTCTTCATCTTCGACCGCATTCCCGCCGAAAATCGAGGAAGCACCCTCGGCACGCAGAATTCGCTCACCCTGGCCGCCGCGCCCGTGGCCGTCTTCGCCACCTCGCTCGTCGTGGAGGGCGCCGGAGTGTCCGTGGCCGCCCTGGCCCTCGCCGGCTGCTGGATGCTCATCACCGTGTGGGCCCTCAACACCCACAGCCTGAAGTACCTGGACGACAAGGAGAGCCATCCCGACCCCATTCCCTTCGTTCCCGACGCCGAGCGCATCTAGCGCCTCGCATTGCCCGAAAGCCGGCAGTACGACCAGCTGGCTTTCGGCGTCGCAGCCATCTGGCAACGGTCTCCGAACAAGTTGCCCGCGAGCTGCGGGCGGGCGTTTTGCAGGGCCACCATGAGATCAGGAACTATCCCTCAACCAAGGAGACACCATGGCTTGCACAACGCTTCTCGTGGGCCGCCGCGCCACCAACGACGGCTCCACCATCGTCGCCCGCAACGAGGACGGCGAGGACTTCTCGTTCGATCCGAAAAAGATGATCGTGGTCATGCCGGAAGATCAGCCGCGCACCTACACGGGAGTAGCCAGCCACCTGACCATCGAGCTGCCCGACAACCCCCTGCGCTACACCTGCACCCCCAATGCCGACCCGAGCAACGGCGTGTGGGCCGAAACCGGCATCAATGCGGCGAACGTGTCCATGTCGGCCACCGAGACCATCTCGGCCAACGCCCGCGTGCTCGGCGCCGACCCGCTCGTTACCTACCAGCCCGCTGTTGGAAAGCCCGGCGACGCCAACTACAAGCCCGAGGTGCCGGGCGGCATCGGCGAGGAGAACCTGCCCACCATCACGCTGCCCTACATCAAAAGCGCCCGCGAGGGCGTTCGTCGCCTCGGCATGCTCGTGGAGAAGTACGGCACCTATGAGACCAACGGCGTGGCCTTCGGCGACGCGGACGAGGTCTGGTACTGGGAGAACATCGGCGGCCACCATTGGATCGCGCGGCGCGTGCCCGACGACTGCTACGTGGTGCAGCCCAACCGCCAGGGCATCGACCACTTCGACCTGGCCGACGCGCTGGGCGATCAGCACGACTACATGTGCAGCGCCGATCTGGCCCAGTGGATCCGCGAGAACGACCTGCTCATGGATATGCCCGCCCACGAGGAGGATGCCGGCGAGACCGTCGAGGGGCTGCCGCGCTACTTCAACGCCCGTATCGCGTTTTCCACCTACACCTGGCTCGACCAGCTGTACAACGCCCCGCGCAAGTGGTACCTGTGCCGCCGCCTGACGCCCTCCGATGCCCGCTTCGCCGGCCCGGCGCCCGCCTTCGGCCCCGAGAGCCTTGACATCCCCTGGGCCATGCGGCCCGATAAGAAGCTGTCGGCGTCGGATGTGAAGGATCTGCTCGCCACCACCTACGACGGCACCGAGTACGACCCCTACGGCACCAAGGGCACGCCAGAGACGCGCCACCAGTACCGCTACGTCGGCATCGACCGCACCTCCGAGTGTTCCATCCTGTGCATTCGCCCGAACGCACCGGCGGCTCTGCGCGGCGTGCACTGGTTCGCCCCGGCGTCGGGCCCGTTCAACACGGGCGTGGCCCTGTACGCGAACGTGAAGGAGCTCCCCGCCTACCTGGACACGCCCACGGAAGTGACCACCGGCAGCCTCTACTGGAACAACCGCCTGGTGGCAGGTCTTTCCGACCCGCAGTTCTTCGAGAGCTACGAGGCCATCCAGGGCTACCGCCTGAACACCATGGCCCAGGGCTACCAGTCGCTGCGCGAGACCGATGCCGCGCTTGAGAAGCTCGCCGCCGAAGGCAAGGCGAACCTGGACGATATGGACGACCCGACGGTGATCGCCGAGCTCGAGCGCGCGAATCAGGCGCTCGTCGATAGCGTGCAAACGCAGACCCGTGCCCTGCTCGGCACCGTGCTCGACCAGCGTACGGTGACCATGAAGAACGCCTTCAACATGAACGACCACTGATAGCACGCCGTTGCGCCCCCGAGCGCAACGCCAATGCCTGATTGGGGCCGGCCCCGGCGCCTCGCCATTCGCTGGCGACGCCGAGGCCGGCCTTTTCTCATTCACAGTTCTTTCGCATTCACGACCCACTCGCTCCCCTCTCTCTGCAACACAGGGCTCTTCTCGTGCAAGTGAAGCGGCGCCCCCTTGCCGTCGCTGCCCCGTCGAGGCACACTAGCGCTACGGACAGGAGACGGAAAGGAGCGCCCGTGAAGCTGACCGTGGAAGAGCGGCCCGACTTAGAAGAGGCGGAGGTCACCATCCGCTGCCCGGCCATCGATCGGCGGGTGCGGGCCATCATGGCAGCCGCGAACGCAGTGGATTGCCGGCTTCTCGGCACCGACGGCACAGGCACGTTCATCGTGGAACCGTCGGAAGTGCTGTACGCGGAAACCGTCGACGGCCGCACCTTCCTCTACGGTCGCGACCGCGTGCTGGAAAGCCCGCTGCGCCTCTACGAGCTGGAAGAGGCCCTCGCCGGCACCGAGTTCGTGCGGGCCTCGAAATCCCTCATCGTGAACTTCGACCACGTGCGGGCGCTTCGCCCCTACCTGAACGCCCGGCTGGAGCTCGTGCTCGATAACGGCGAGTCCGTCATAGCCTCGCGCCAGTACGCCCCGGCCATCAAGCGGAAGATCGGCCTGTAAGGCCGCCTTTCCGAGAAAGGGTCAGCTATGAGAGAGTACCTGAAAAAAGCCGGCATCCGCGCATGCGTCTACTTCACCATCGCCATGCTCTTCTGGTGCGTGGCCGGCCTCATGTTCGCCGGCCCCGTGGAGGGCGTCGTCATCACGCTCTCGCTCCTGCTCGCCATGGGCCTTCTCACCCTCCTGCAGACGCTGTGGTTCACCCCCCTGGTGGCCAGACGCATGCACTATCCGGTGCGCATCGCCGGCTTCTGCCTCACCGGCCTGCCGGCGCTCGCCCTGTGCGCGGCGGTGGGCAGTTGGTTCCCGCTGGACAACGCCGGGGCATGGGCCAGCTTTGTCGTCATCTACATGGTGGCCACGGCGCTGCTCACCATCGGCTACGCCCTGTACTACCGCCGCACCGTCGGCAGCCTCGATGCCGCCCTGGCCCGCTACCGCGAAAGCAGGAAGGGCTAACGCGCGGCCGACCGTCCATCCTCCCCACCCAACCGGTAGCCATGGCCCCACACCGTCTGCAGGTAGACGGGATTCGTCGGATCGGCCTCGATCTTCTCGCGCAGGTTGCGCACGTACACCGGAATGCTGATGGAGGAGTCTACGTACTCCTCTCCCCATACCGCGCCGATGAGCTCGTCGCGCGTGAAGGCGCGGCCCGGCGACTCCGCGAGCACACACATGATGCGCCGCTCCTTGGGGGTGAGATCGACCCTGCGATCGCCCGCCGTCACCTCCCCGTGGCGCAGGTCCACCGTCAGGCTTCCCAGCGTCACCGAAGTCGGTGCCGCGGGCGCCAGCGCCTCTCCCAACGCATCGACGCGCCGAAGCATGGCCTCCACGCGCAACAGCAGCTCCTCGGCCAGGAAGGGCTTAACGAGGTAGTCGTCGGCACCGAGGCGAAACCCGGTTCGCTTGTCCACGATGTCGCCTCGTGCCGACAGGAAGAGAACCGGCGTCACGCGATCTGTCTCCCTCAAGTGCGCCAACGTCTCGAAACCGTCCATCTTGGGCATCATGATGTCCAAGGCGATCAGGTCGGGCCGCGCCTTCTCGCAGAGCGCCAGCACCTCGAGGCCGTTTGCGGCCTCACGAGTTTCGTACCCCGCATCCTCCAAAAGCTCCGCCGTCGTGCGCCGAAGCGTCACATCATCGTCGGCCACGATAACAACCGGCCTACCTTCGCTCATCGATCCTCCTCCTCGGGATGGGCAGCGGTCTCCAGCGGCAGCTCCACCACAAATTGGCTCCCGCAACCCAGTTCGCTCCTCACTTCAACCGACCCGCCGACCGCCTCGGCGTAGCGCTTCACGATGGACAGGCCGAGCCCCGTGCCGCCCTCTCCCGTGTGCTGCGAGCCCGGCTTGCTCACGAATCGGTCGAACACAAACGGAATCTCCTCAGGAGCAATGCCCGCCCCCGTGTCCCGCACGTCGATCACCAGCACGCCCGCACGCCACGAGAGGCACAGGGCGACCGACCCTCCCGCATCGGTGTAGCGCACGGCGTTCCCTACCAGGTTCATGGATATTCGCCGCAGCATCTCCCTATCGGCGCGCACGATGGGAATGCAGGGCTGCACCGTAGCCGTAAACGAGACGCCCTGGCGAAGGGACAGCGGCTCGGCCACCCGCCGCACAAGGGCGACCACGTCGTAGACGTCGACGTCTTCCACGTTCGCGCCCAAGCAGCCCTCGTCGAGCCTCACCGTGTCCAGCACGTTGTTGATCTGGCCCAACAACAGATGGCTGTTCATCTCGATGTCGTCCATAATCCGCGTCTCCTCTTCCGTCGGGGAAGGACTGCGGCGGCGCCACAGCTCGGTCAGCGCGATGATGGCCGCCAGGGGCGTCTTCAGCTCGTGGGTGACGATGGAAAGGAAGTTCGATTGGCTCTCCGCCTCCCGGCGCAGCTTGTCGTTCTCGCTCACGATGGGGAAGGCGACCCAACGGCTGAGACCCCACCCCAGAATGACCGTCACCACCGCCATGAGCACGCAGAAGAACACAACGGCCGCCGCCAAATCGGCATGGGACTCGGCCTGGATAGTCCCCATGGGAAGCACGATGCTCACCGCGCCGGCCACATCTTGGGCGGCCATGCCCTCTTTGATGAATCCCGTGACGTCTTTCTCCCCCGCCGGGGCACCGTGGCAGGACAGGCAGCCGGGCTCGGCGCGAAGCACCGAAACGTAGCGGAAGGCCGGGGAGCCCTCGTAGTCCGTCATGGCGAAGTACTCGTCGGCTCCCCGTTCGAAGGACGCCAGCGCGGCGCGTTCGAAATCGTCGGGAACGTCCGTGCCGCTACGCGGATTCTCCCGCACGTAGCGGATCGAATAATCCGTCCGATCGGTGAAGCGGGACGCTATGGCCTTGCCGGCCACCGAGCAGTACACGTCCTTGAAGTCGAAGATGCCATGGGTGTAGTTGATGCGCTCCTGAATCGAGTCGATGTAGTCCCAGGAGGCGTCCATCTGGGCGCTCAGCGTGCGCGCCTCGGCGAGAGCCCGCCGTTCGTTTTCCGATGACTCGGCCTGGGCGGTCCACGCAAAGTAGACGGCGAACACGAGCACGGCCGCCATGCCCACGAGGAGGACGAATCGCAGCCAAAGACCTCGGTGGGTGCCACTTGCGGTCATGATAGCCCCCTCAACGTTGGTGACGCATCGTCAATTTACGGTCAGTATAACCCACAAGAAGGCCGACCGCGTACCAACGCACGGTCGGCCCCAGGGAAGCGAGCCGCCACAGGGAGAGGCGCCGCCCGCTTGCCTTCGCCTTAGGAGAGGAGCGCGATGCCCTCGTCCATCAGCACCGTGGCTCGCTCGACGTAATCGATCTCGCCTTTCGGATTGTGGGCGATCTTCATGCCGGGGAAGTCGCCGCCGCCGTCGGCATAGCGCACGAACCAGACGCCCTTGGTGAAGTTCTCCTTCGCCTTGGCGAGGGCATCGGCATCGACGCCCTCAGCGTCCTTGGACGCCATGATGAGCCCCTGCAACTGGTCGCGCTTCGCACCGAAGGCTTCCTCTGCGTCGGCCATCTTCTTCTGGGCGGCCGCGACGAACTCCTTCATGGCCTCGGCATCCTTGACGCCCTGAGAGCTATGGCAGGTCAGGCAGTACTCCAGCGCCTCGGGGTTCTCCAGCGGCGACTCGGAGAACCCGTGGGAGGTGAATTCCCCGTTCTCACCCTGCATCTTCACGCCATGGCAATCGACGCAGGTCATGCCGAGCTCCTGGTGCACGCTGCCCTGGAAGATCTCCACCTCCGGGTGGTTCGCCTGGAAGCTCGCGATACCCGTCTCCGGGTTCACGGCCATCTCGTAGCCATCCTCGAGCGCCGCCTTCATAAGGCTCTCGGGGTCAAGCCCGTAGCGCCACGGGTTCATAGACGCGATGTCCGCCTCGCCAGACTTGATCTTCTCCATTAGGCCACCGCGGGTGTACACCGCGCCGATGTAGTTGTGGCACTGGCCACAGACCGCCTCCTCGCTGGTCACCCGCTCGAAGAGGGGCGCGCCGAACGCAGCAGCGGCCATACCGCCGGGGGCCAGCTCACCGCCGGGCGTCCCGTCCTTGTGGCACAACCCGCAATCGTACCAGTCGGTCTTCTCGCCGGCCGCATAGGTTTCCCAATCATTCAGGAAGGCATCCGTCAGGGAGCCCATCTCCTCGTAGAGCTTCGTGCCCGTGGTGGACTTGCAGGCGATGCACGAGGTGCCAAACTCATCGACCATCATTGGACCGCCGTAGTTGGTGACAGGCGTATTGAAGTACAAGGCCGCATGGCCATGAACCTTCCCGTCCCACGCCTCCGTATCGTCGATGCCCCGAATGAAGGTGGCGTACTGATCGGGATATTGGCTCTGCCACTGCTCCCAACTGTGGTTACCCGTCTCGATCACAGCGCCCGCGGCGGCGACCTCAGCAGCCGCATCCGAAGTCGCCAGCGCACCCGTCTCCGCCATCGGCGCCCCCTGGGGCGCGCAGGCAGCGCACGCCATCACCAGCACAGCCGCCGTCGCTAGCATTGCGGGCTTCTTCCATCGTCTCATAGCATTCTCCTTCCCTTGCTCCTCGTTCCTGCGGGAACTTTAGGTTCATTCTATGAGACGCCCGTAAGCAAACTCAAATAGTGTTTTGACTATATTTGAGGCCCCTGCTCGTCAGCAGCCTGCTTCCCGGAAGACCCGATCTCTCCGAATGCGTCCGCCAAAGACGTGGGCACGAGCACGAGACCCCCCTTCTCCTTCACGCCATCGTAGAGCATGTTCATCGCGCGCAACTGCACCGCACCGTCCTCGGCCTTGTAGTTGCGCGTCGCACGCACGAACATCTCGGACACATCTTCCTCAGCCTCGGCCAACGTCACGCGGGCATTGCGCTCACGCTCGGCCTGTGCCTCCTTAGATAGCGCGTCCTGCAGCTCAGTCGGGATGACAATGTCGCGGATCTCCACCGACACCACCGTCACTCCCCACGTTTCGGTCTTCTGCACGAGCTCGGCTTTGATCTCCTCGTCGAGAGCCTTGCGTCGTGTGCTCAACTCGGCGATATCGATGCTGCCGATCGCATCGCGCAAGGTCGTCTGAGCGGCCCAGAAAACAGCATCGTAGTAGTTCTTCACCTCGGTGCAAGCGCTCTTGGGGTCCCACACCATCCAGAACAGCACGGCATCGACATCCACGGGAACGCAATCGGCCGTGAGGGCTCTCTCCGCGTTGAACGTCGTCGCGTTCAGGCGCTGATCTACGTAGGAGGCAACGAATTCGATGAAGGGGACGGTGAAGAACAGCCCCGGGCCCTGAATGCGCTCCAGCCGGCCCAGTCTCAGCACCACCGCCGCCTCCCATTCAAGCACTACATAGGTATTGGCGAACAGCACAAACCCGACGAGAATGCCGATGACAAGAGGCCACGCATTAGCAGAAGCGACAGCGCAGACGGCGCCCACAGCGATCGGCGCGACCAGCAGAGCCCCCTTAAAAATGGCAATGCCCCATTTGAGCGGGCTCTCCCGTTGCCGGTCAAAAGGCACGCCTTTTGGCAGCGCCGTTTCCCCCACTGCCGCTTTCTTCTTTTTGCGCTTAGCCATGATTTGCCCTCCTCGTCTCAAGGCGCCGCTGAATCTGGAAAAGCAGCTCGTCATCGCCAATCCCTCGCGAATCGGCAGATTCCAAGAGCTCATCGATGAGAACATCGAGAGGCGAATCGCTCAAAGCCCCCACCTGCTGAGCCGTTGAGGCTACAAAGGTTCCCGAGCCTCGCTTAGTCTGGATGAGCCCGTCCCGCTCGAGATCTTTGTACGCCTTGGCCACGGTATTGAAGTTGACATTCTGCTTCACCGCAACTTCGCGCACCGACGGTAACCGATCACCTTCAGCCAGCTGTCCCGACCGAATGAGGTAGATGATGCGATTGCGGATTTGTATCCATATAGGGACATCTGCGGTTCCGTCGATGATAATGTCGGCCATGGCACTCTCTTACTAGAAAACAGTTTCCCCTATTATAGCGGCATCCGTCTTTGCTGAAAATGTAACAGTTTTATCGTACACTCTTTGCAAAATACCTGATGAACCTTACGTTCTCATATAGTCACCTCTACTATTCTCGAAATAGATAAAGCAGTCACTTGCAAGTATCAACTGTATTAGTATACTATTACAATATACACTTCGGAAAGCAAGGGCGCAATTGTCTTCCGAAGCGCGAGGGGATTCAATGAGGGGACGAGACGCGCCGGTACCCGCGCCGAGTTGCCAAGAGTCCGACAACAATCAAGGCCCTTGCCGCACCTGCGTGCAGCAAGGTTTGCCGAGAGGAGATTCATATGCAACATCAAAGCATCAAGCGCCGCGATTTTCTGAAATGGTCGGGTATCGCCGGTGGAGCAGCAATGCTGGCGCCGTCCCTGCTGGTAGGATGCTCCCCCCAACAGGAGCCGCTTTCCCAAACCAGCGATGCGCCCGACACATCGGGCTACATCATGGACGCCGTCAGCGACGGGCTCCCCTACGGGGCCGACAAAGTTTGCCCCGTCATGTGCACCAACGGCGATGCCTGCGGCGAGCTGCACTGCGGTGCCGCCTACGTGAAGGACGGGGCCATCATCCACTACGAGGGCTGCTTAGAGAGTCATAACAAAGGCGGCCTCTGCGCTCGCGGGATGACAGGCCTCGACATCATATACCATCCTGACCGCATCAAATATCCCATGCGCCGCACAAATGAAAAGGGAGTCAAAGGCGAATTCGAACGTATTAGCTGGGAAGAAGCGATTGAGACCATCAGCGAAGCCATGGCAAAGGCTATTCGAGAAGAGGGGCCACAAACCATTGCCGCAGGTTTCGCTCATCCAGGCAACTACGCATCGAATTCCACCGCTGCAGTCTTCTGCAAACTCTTCAACGCGAGCTCTCCCCTCGGACCCGACTGCTGGCATGATCTTCAATTTGGCCCAAGCGTAACACTTGGAGACATGTATCATAGTCTCGAGGCAGATCCTCTCGACTCCAAACTCATTATTTTATGGGGAGAAAACACTACTCTTTCCAAACCGCAAGAATGGGCAGCATCTTACGGACGGGCCATGCACGAATTCGGTGCTAAACTGGTTGTAATCGACTCGCGAGTATCGGAAACAGCCAATAAGGCCAATATCTACCTTCCCGTACGCCCTGGCACTGACGCTTACGTTGCGCTGGCAATGGCGAATGTCATCATCGAAGAAAACCTCCAGGACCAGGAATTCATCGATGCTCACACTTACGGTTATGACGAGTTCGCAGCTCTGGTGAAAAAATACACTCCCGAGGAAGTGCAGAAGATTAGCTGGGCACCTGCAGATAAAATTCGTGAGATTGCGCGCCTCTACGCAAAAACGAAGCCGGCCCTCATTGCCATTGGGCGGGGAGGAAACTCAGCTGGAGGAAAAAATAGCAACGCTGGCTGGATGATGTCGCGAGCAATCACCTGCCTCATCGGTCTCTGTGGTCAAGCAGGCGTTAAAGGCAGTGGAGTGAGCATTGAGACCTCTTCCGGAAATCCAGGAAATCTCTTCTATCATTGGCCAAAGAGCCTTCAGATGACTGCGCCAGCGGCGGGAATCAAGCCCCTGATCGAAGCAACTCAGAAGGCAAATCCAGGCATTTGGGGAAAGCGGGATCTCCTTTACAAGCGAGAGCCCTTTGGATACCGAGTCTACATCAACAACGGCAACTTCGCAGCCTCGAGCGGAAACCAAGACGACGCCGAAGAGGCATTCAAAAAGATCGACCTGGTCGTGGTTAACAACCGTCTCATACATTGGACGGCATCCGCCTTCGCCGATATTCTTCTTCCTGTCGCCTCTTGGGCAGAGCAATACACGTTCCGTCCCGACTGGGAAGCCATGGCCATGACGCCTCCGGCCATCGAGCCCCTATTCGAAAGCGTTTCGGATGTGGAAGTCTATCGACGCATCTCTAACGCCCTTGCAAAGAAGCTCGATCTTGGAGACAACGTGTGGCCTTTTGAGACCGACGAAGACTACATGACTGTATTTGTAGCGAACGACAAAATCAAATCCGAGTACAAAAAACGCGCCGACGAGGGGCTCGACGCCTTCAAGGAATACGCAGATATTACTTTCAACCAAGTTCTTTCACATCCCGAGGGGGTCCCCAATCCCTTTTATGCTGGTCTTGAGGACTTTGTGCCCTTCAAGGCGAAGGTATATAGCTACAACAATAGAGTTCCATCAGATGTTGACCCGGAAAGTATTTGGTTCCCCACCGATGGTGACACAGGAAAGCTCCTTTTTAAGGCTGATTTTCTCCCAGAGCAGAGTGGTGGCATTCTGCCAGCGCTCCCCATACCATCGGAACCCGATGACAGCTACTACGCCTCTGGAAACCCCATCGAGTCTGGAGATTGGAACTTATCGAGCCCTGTTAGCAACGGCTTTAAGTATGTTGCAGTGGGTAAGGCTCATTCATTCTGGCAATTTCTCTCTTTCAATCAAAATCTCGACGGAGGGCCAGCCTCGCTGTTCTTACGCGAAGCATTTATCGATGCCGCAGAACCCTGCGTAAAGATCAATCCCGCAGACGGCAGTGATCTAGGAATTGAAAATGGCGATATTGTCATCATCGAATCGCAATACGGCAAAATGGAAAACCTCAAGGCGATTCTAACCGAAACGGTAATGCCCGGCACAGTAGTTCCGCCGACCCACTGGGGAATCAATCAAAGCAAGCTGTATCAGACGTCTCGTTCCCTCGAATCGGTGGAGCCTAAATTACGCGGCAAAATATTACCGCCATTCGTAGGCGAATTCGGAAATGACGAACGGAGAGGCGCAGGGGGCATCACCAACCAAACAGGCGCGCTCTGCAAGATCTATAAGGCATAAGGAGACGTACCATGGATCAAATCGGATTTCTCGTCTATCTAAACAAATGCGTCGGCTGCAAAGCCTGTGAGATCGCCTGCAAAAATCGGCAACATCTGGCAGTACCCGGTCCTCGGCCTCGACGCGTGCAAATAACTGAAGAAGGCGTCTTCCCTAACACCAAAGTGACCAGCCTCTCTCTGTCCTGCATGCACTGCGCCGATCCCGCCTGCGTGGCGAACTGCCCGGCGGGGGCCCTCTCCAAGGACGAGAACGATGGCTCGGTGAAGGTGGACGTCAACCGCTGCATCGGCTGCAAGACCTGCAGCCAGGTATGCCCCTTCGACGTGCCCCAGTACCGTGAGGAGGAGGGCACGATGGCGAAGTGCGACCTATGCGGCGACCGTCGCCAAATGGGCCTGGAGCCCGCTTGCGTACAGACCTGCTTCAACCACGCCCTCAAAGTGGGGCCGCTGGAATCGCTGCGGCAGGAAGCCTCCGGGCGTACTGAGAGAAAACTCAATGAGACTACCGAAGTTTCGGTCATCATCGTCGAATAGCATGTAATTAACCGAGAAGCCGCTCTCTCGAATAGGGTGGCGCTGTATGTCGGGCCGACCGACCCCTCCCCAGGTTGGCCCGACCTCATTTCTGAGAAAGGCCAACCATGAACGTTTGCGATCAGCAGGAAGCGAGTCTCCAAGCGCTTCGGGTCATGCTGTGCTTCACGGCATCCCTCTTCCGCCGTCCGCTCACTAGCGACGCCTGTGCCTACTTGGCAACTTTGGAACTGGAAGGAGACGACGTCTTGTACCGGGCCCCCTCTTGTCGCCGAGGTCTCGCAGCCCTGAGCGATCGGTGCGCAGATTCGGAAGCCGTCGTACAGACCAGCGTTGAGTTTCATCGCCTGTTCGTTGGCCCGCATCACGTTCCCTGTCCGCCCTGGGGGTCGATCTATCTTGACGAAGGACGGCTCTTCGGCCCCACTTCCCTGGAGGTGGCACGTCTTTATGCACAGCTCGGTTTCGCCATACCGGAAGGCAAGAGCGAGCCGAGCGATCATATCGCCTATGAGCTGTCTTTCTTGGCCGAGCTTCTCGCCCTCGTCGAAAAAGCCGATAATGCGGTTTTGCAAGAAAAAGCTGCCAAAGAAGCCGAGCAGTTTCTCGATCGATTTGTCCTGCCCTGGTTCCCTCTTTTCGCAGCGTCAGTTCAAGAGGAAGATCGTGACGGATTCTACCGAGGACTGGTAGAGCTGACCGACGGCCTTTTGCAGTTGACGGGAGAGACTCTTGAAAAGGTATCTGCGTCCACTGCTTGCTGAAGCTACAATAAGCAGGTACAGCAAACAACAGAATTCGAGATTGGAGGCGCAGTCGTGGAGGTACAGACGGCATGGCATGGCCTACTCCCCCTCTATCTCTTTCTTGGCGGCCTCGGCGGCGGTACGCTCGTCTTAACCGCATGGCTCGATTTGCTTGCACCGAAAAGATATCGCAGAACTGTTAGACCTTGCGCATGGTCCGCCCTGCTATTCTTGATCTTTGGGGCGATAATCCTTCTGGTCGATGTCGGAACCCCGTTCAGGGCTCTGCTTCTCTGGGACAGTTTCTCCAACCCCGCGTCATGGCTCACCATCGGCGCATGGACGCTAGCTGCAGCCCTTTGCAGCAGCTTGGCGCTTTCCCTGGTCGCGAGCTGCTGCGCATCCCGGCGATCTATCCTCCGAAGCATCCTCGGAGTCACCTGCGTTATCGTAGGCGCGACCACATGCATCTACACCGGCGTCCTCCTCATGGCATCGAGCGCCATCGTCAGCTGGAGCACGGCTCTCGTACCCGCACTCTTCGCTCTCTCTTCCTTCAATTCCGGAACGGCCTTTGTCTCGTGCATCTACCGGCTTAGGGAAAAGGCTAAGCGAGCGCGGCGCATGACCGTATGGAACGGATTCGCTGTGCTCCTAACCACCGCCGAGAGCGTCGTGGTGGGATTGTATCTCGGCTGGCTTGCGGCATCCTCTCCCACCACGCTTCCTGCAGCGCAGCTCCTTATCGATGGCACTTTAAGCCTGCCATTCTGGCTCTTCGTCGTTGGCTCCGGTCTCGTCATCCCTTGGGCGATTGCACTCATCGGCCTTCTCCGGCACAAAGATCCGAAGTGGCTCGTGGTCTTCTCTGGGATCTGTGCCCTTACCGGCGCCTGCGCACTACGGTTTCTCGTCCTCGCCATAGGCCTTCGCTTTCCCGTGGGCCTTATTTAGCTTTCTCATATTCCTAGAGCAATCTCTTCCTCGGATATGCGCTGCATTTTAGCCCCTAGTCGCTCCAATCTCGCACTGCAACAAAGCAGAGGATGCTGCTCTTGCACTTGATTTGTATAGTTACGTTTATTATAATCGTAACTATACAAAATGAGAAAGGGCGCCGAATGTTCGTAGGAAGAAAGCAGGAGCTGGCAACGCTGGAGCGGCTCTACCGAAGCGACGCATTCCAAATGCCCGTCGTATATGGGCGCCGGCGCGTGGGAAAGACCTCGCTTATTGCCGAGTTTGTGAAAGGCAAGCCAGCGATATTCTTCTCCGCTCGCGAATCGACGGCGAAAGAGAACCTCGTTGCGCTCAGTCAAGCCATCGCGGACTTGCGGCTTGACGGCACGCCCGTCGCCAGCGACACGGCCGCTCCCGTATTCGCAAACTTCGAAGAAGCTTTTACCCACGTGTTCACGCTAGCGCAACAACAGCGAATCGTCCTCGTCATCGATGAGTTCCCCTATCTCGCCCAAAGCGACCGCTCGGTCAGCTCGGTTTTGCAGCACCTCATCGATCGTCACAAGGAGAACAGCCGTCTTTTCCTCATCCTGTGCGGCTCGTCCATGAGCTTCATGGAACACCAGGTGCTGGGCTACAAAAGCCCCCTCTACGGAAGGCGCACGGCCCAGATCAAGGTGCAGCCCTTCGATATCATGCAGGCGTCGCTGTTGCTGAGCGGCAGCAGCTCGGAAGATATCGTCACCTGGTACGGCATCGCGGGCGGCATCCCCTTGTATCTCGAGCAATTCGACGCAGCCCTGTCTCTCGCTGAGAACCTGGCGACCAACGTGCTGCAGCCCGACTGCTTCCTCTTTGGCGAGCCCGATTCCTTCCTGCAGCAGGAAGTACGCGAGCCGGCGCGCTACAACGCCGTCATCCGGGCCATTGCCAACGGCGAGGGGCGCCTCACGGACATCGCCGACGCAGCCGGCATCGAGCGCACGGCGGCGGCGGGCTACCTGAAGGGACTCGAGGAGCTGGGCATCGTGCGCCTGGAGAAGCCGGTCGTCGACGCAAACCGCAAGAAGACCCGCTACGTTCTGAACGACAATCTGTTCCGTTTTTGGTACCGCTTCGTCCCCCGCTACCTCACGCCTATTCAAGCAGGGCGCGCCGAGGAAGTGGCGCATCTGATTGCCGCAGATCACCTCTCCACGTTCACGGGGCCGGTGTTCGAGGAAGTGTGTCGCCAGTGGCTCGTCGCGTCCTCCGGGCGCGACGAGATTCCCCTCGTCCTTGATGTCGGACGGTGGTGGGGCACCGACAACGCGCGCAGAGAGCAGGCGGAAATCGACATCGTGGCTCTCTGCGACGACAACTCGATGATATGCGGGGAATGCAAGTGGCAGGCCAAGCAGACCGATATCGAAGTCCTCCGCACGTTACAGCACCGCGCTTCCCTTATTGGGAGTGCCGACGCGCAGCGGCTGTTCCTCTTCTCGAAAAGCGGCTTTACTGACGCCTGTCGAGCCGAAGCCGCCGCCTGCGGGTGCCGCCTCGTAGCGCTTGCAGATATGGGACTGGGACAATAGAACCAATCCGCTCGGACGCCTGTGCTTGGCCTAATGCGGCCACTTCTCCCCCAGAAACGGGCTCGGTTCGTCGCGGTAGAGGACGGTCAGGACGTGCATGGCGCGGGTGACGGCCACGTAGAGCAGGTTGCGATCGGCCTCGGTGGCGTACTGGCGGCCATCGGCGTCTAGCAGCACCGCCTCGTCGAACTCGAGGCCCTTGGCTAGGCGCACCGAGCTGACGACGATACCGCCCGGGTAGGCGTCCGTCTCATCGGTGAGCAGCGTAAGGTCGTGATCGCGCGCAATGAGCTCAGCGTAGCGGGCGGCGAGGAAGTCCGATTTCGCGATGACTCCCAAGGTGCGCCGCCCCGAGGCACGCCACCGCTCGATGGCTTCGTCCACCGCCGCGAGCACCCCCACGGTGTCGCCGCAGCGCGCAAAGCGCACCGCCTCCCCATGGCGCTGGACGGCGACGAGACCCGCAACGGGCATCACCCGGGCGGCCAGCTCGGTGATCTCGCTGGTCGAACGGTAACTCGTCATGAGCCGCACCACCCGCGCGCCCGGATAATGGGCCGCCACCGCCTCGGGCGCCGACACTGCGCGGCCGTCCACCAGTTGGTTCACATCGCCCAAAATGGTGCGGTCGCAGCGGAACAGGCGGGAGATGGCCTCGTGCTGCACCGGCGTCAGATCCTGCATCTCGTCGATGACCAGATGGCGCACGGCAGAAGTGGGGGCGAATCCGTCGGGGCCCGCGAAGGCCAGGGCGCACAGCACGACGGGGAAGGCGTCCTCCCATTCCACCACGCCCTTGGCCGGCGCCTTAAACAGGGCGCTCTGGCCCGTGTCGGCTAAAAAGCGCTTGTACAGCGCCAGCGGGTTCTTGGCCCGCATCATGCGCAGGAGCCGCCCGCGCAGCTCGCGGCGCGTCGGCATGGTGTGGACATAGCGGCCGAAGGTCTTGCCATGGGCCAACTCCAACGCGTCGCCGGCGATAAGGTCGAGGCGCTCATCGAAGGGCACCGGCGCGTAAGCCGCAAAGCGCTCGGCGAGCCAGAACGCCTCGGCCACGTCGCCCCCGACGGCCAAGTCGCGCGGCTCGAAGAGCTCCGATGCCGCCACCTTCCCATCGCCGGAGCCCTTCTCCCCCAGCTGAGCGCCGAGCCACGCCGTCAACGAGGCAGCGAACGCCTCGGTGCCCTTGGCGGCAGCACGGGCCGCCCGAGCCGGGTCGGCCTCATCGGCAGCCGATACCGGGGACGCCACCTTCGCGATTCCTTCCAAAAGGAGGGCCGCCAAGTCGTGCAGGCTCCACTGCCGCACTGGCTCCTCGCCCAGCTCCGGCAGCACCCCGGAGATGTAGTCGGAGAACACCCGGCTCGGCGAGAGGATGGCCACCGACTGCGAGGTCAGCCGCTCTTTCTGGCGATACAACAGGTAGGCAACCCGGTGCAGCGCGATGGAAGTCTTGCCCGAGCCGGCCACGCCCTGAATGATAAGCGTGCCGGGCGCCTCATCGCGAATGACGGCGTTCTGCTCGCGCTGGATGGAGGAGACGATATCATGCATCTTCGCGTCAGACGTGCGCCCGAGAACCGTCGCGAGTACCTCGTCGCGCACGCTGGAGCTGGAGTCCACCGCGTAGCGCAGCTGCCCCTCCTCGATGGAGATCTGCCGCTTGAGCGCGAGCGTTCCCTCCCGACACCCGGCCGGTGCCTCGAAGGCGGCCGGCCCCGGCTCGAAATCGTAGAACAGCGCGGCCACTGGGCTTCGCCAGTCGGAGATGAGCGCCTGGTTCTCCCAGGTGAGGGCGAAGCGCCCGAGGTAGGTGATCTGGCGTGCGGCCGCCGTCTCGCCTTCGGCCGAACCGGCAGATGAGGACGCCCCCTCCTCGCCTTCGACGAAATCGACCCGGGCGAAGTAGGGCGAATCGAGCAGCTTCTCCAACCGGCCCCGGGAGCGATGGGCCAAAGCGGCCTGGGCGTCCATGCGGTTCAGCTCATAGGCAGAAAGGTGCGCTTCCTCCGGCGCCAATTCGCCGCGCGAGGCCGCCAGCTGCGCCCCCGCCTCGCGATGGCTCGCCTCCGTGCGCTCGGCCAACCCGCGCGCACGATCGACGGCCGCCCGCACCGCGCCCAGCACTTCGTCAAGATGGGCTTGTTCTTCCGCTTCTATGCTAGGGGATCCTCCATCGGTGTCCGCATCGGCATCTGCGCCTGCAGACCGAAGCAGGGTCTCGTCATGTTCCGCATCCACAGCCTTCTCCTTCCTCGTCCAAGTTTCGCGAAACGCGAACGGCTCGGCCCTCGCCGGGCCCCGTTCGGGAAACCTGAGAGGTCGAAGCCGTGAGATGCGCCGACGTCAAGGGGAAACGCTATCCTAGTGGCCCCGCGCCTGAGCACCAGTCGCCACCGCACCGACCTCCACAAAATTCGCGCAACTTTGCTTCCCATGCTAAGACGGTATGGCTGTAGCGAGTCGTTTACCGTTTGATGCCAAGGGGCAGCAGCCAGACGCCAGCAGGGACAACTTCCCTTAGCATGGAACTCAGCGTTTACGTGGCGTCAAAAGCGTCGCCGACTGCGGCGCTCGACGTCGCCGACCACGGCGCCCTACGCCGCCGACCCCGAGACAAGGAGCGCTCATGCCCATGAACCCCGCCGTCCAAGCGGTCATCAAGGCCATCACGCGCCTGCAGCCCGACGTGGCCAATTCCTGGAACTCCCAGCGCAAGGTGGAGGACGCCGCCGGCAAACTCACCATTGCCGACCCGCGCTGCCGCATCGACGAGATCACCGCCACGGCCGACGACGGCTACGAGATTCCCCTGCGCGTGTTCACGCCCCTCGACATCGACTTCTCTCTGAAGCGGGGCCTGCACGTGAACGAGGATCACCGCGGCACCATCCTGTACTTGCACGGCGGCGGCTGGGCCAACGGCGACGTGGAATTCTACAGCGACGCCTGCATGCGCACGGCGCTGAAGCTCGAGCGCCGCGTCATCGCCGTCGACTACCGACGCAGCCCCGAGCACCGCTTCCCCACCGCGCTTGAGGACTGCTACGCCGTGGCGCGGCAGCTGTTCGCCGGCACGCTTATCCGCGACGCCGATCCCGAGCGCATCGTACTCATGGGCGACTCGGCCGGCGGCAACCTCACAGCGGCCGTGAGCCTTCTCGCCCGCGAGCGCGGCGACTTCCGCCCGCGCACCCAGATCCTCTTGTACCCGCTCGTGTACAACGACCACTCCGAAACGACGCTGTTCGATTCCGTGCGCGACAACGGCGAGGACTACATTCTCACCCGCCAGGCCATCGTCGACTACATCGAGCTGTACCTGCGCACGGCCGCCGATTTCCACGACTCCCGCTTCGCGCCGCTCATCGCGACGTCGCTGGCCGACCTGCCCCGCACGCTCGTCATCACCGCCGAGTACGACCCTTTGCGCGACGAGGGCGAGGCTTTCGCTGCGCGCCTGGATGCGGAGGGCAACGAAGTGGCCTGCTTCCGCATGAACGACGGCGTCCACGGCTACTTTTTGTACCCCTCCGTGCTCTCGCTCGTGCGCGACACCTACCGCCTCATCGCGCACTTCCTCGATGGCGACCCGCTCCCGAAACCCGGTGACCGGCCATGGCTGACGCTTCTTGGTACCGACTAGACAACGTCGGCAAGTTCTACGCCGCCCAGGCGGGAAGCCCGAACCAGACCATCTTCCGCTTGGCGGCCACCATGGTCGACGAGGTTGACGAACAGGCGCTGCAGCGCGCGCTGGACGCCGCCGTGGCGCAGTTCCCCGGCTTCAACGTGTCGCTGCGCTCCGGCATGTTCTGGCATTACCTGGAACCTTCCGGCACCGCGCCGCGCGTGACTCCCGAGAACCTGCCCATCTGCTACGGCCTGCACGCCGGGCCCCAAAGCGTGCTCTTCCGCGTGAGCTACTACCGCCGCCGCATCAACGTGGAAGTGTCCCACATGATCTCCGACGGACGCGGCGCCCTGGAGTTCCTGAAGGCGCTGCTCGGTGCCTACGTGGCCGAGCGCTACGGGCTGCCCGAAGCCGCCACCTGCGCCTATGCGGGCACCGAGGCGCAGAAGACCGAGGACAGCTTCACGGCCAACTACGATCGCGCCGCGGCGGGAAAGGCGAAAAAGCCGCGCGTCTTCCATCTGACGGGCCTGAAGACCGACGCCGATCCGCTTTACCTGGAATACCACCTATCGGCCAGCGCCGTGCACGCCGCCGCCAAAGACGCCGGAGTCAGCGTCACCTCCTACCTCATCGCGGCGGTCATCTGCGCCGTGCGCGCCACCATGACCGCCCGCGACCGGCGCCGGGCCATCCACCTGGACGTGCCCGTCGATCTGCGCAGCCTCTTCGGCTCGGCCACCCTGCGCAACTTCTTCGGACTCGCTTTCATCACCTACACCCCCGGCGATGCCGATGCGCCCCTGGTTGAAGTGGCCGCCGAGGTGCAGCGCCAGCTGACCGCCGGATGCGAGCCCGCCTCCCTGAAGCGCCGCATGATGGCCATGATCAAGCTGGAGAAGAACCCGCTTCTGCGCGCGGCGCCCCTCATCGTGAAGGACGCGGCGCTGGCCATCGCCGACGCGCGCGCCGCCCGCGAGGTCACCACCACCGTCTCGAGTCTCGGTCGCGTGGCGCTGGATCCGTGCATGGCCCCCTACGTGGAAGGCATCAGCGCGCTCACGTCCACCTCCGGCCTCAACTTCATCGTGTGCACCTACGGCGACGATCTATCCATCGGCATCTCCAGCCGCTTCCTCGGCCAGAAGGTGACCCGCGCCCTGGCAGAGGTTTTGGAAGACGAGGGGATGCGCGGATATCTGAACGCGAACCGCGACGCGCTGGCGTTCCACCGCCAGCCCGCTGCCTGTGGCATCCACCGCACCGGAATGCTCCACCGTCA